>ENA-OSEY01002151-OSEY01002151.1-marine-metagenome-genome-assembly--contig:-NODE-2151-length-12940-cov-6.414600_pt1 | contig 12940 bp, 7 predicted proteins | sample MGYA00248465_ERZ534230 | MGnify/ENA primary metagenome ERZ534230 (study PRJEB26409, sample SAMN06344110) | marine metagenome | isolation source: Sea water from surface | place: Atlantic Ocean:Southern... | reverse complement strand
CTCGCATCATGTGCTCCAACATACAATGCAAAACTTTATGCCGCCTCGCAAACATTTGATGAGGCTAGACATGTAGAAGTTTTTAATAGATATCTTCAAGAAAAAATAGGTATCCATTACCCTATCAATCCATCATTAAAGTTATTGCTAGACAAGATACTTACTGACGAAAGATGGGATTTAAAATTTATTGGCATGCAAATTATTATTGAAGGTTTGGCGCTTGCAGCATTTCAAATGCTAAAAGCAATTACTAAAGATCCTTTGTTAAAACAATTATTGCATTATGTTGTCAGAGATGAAGCGAGACACGTAACATTTGGAATCAATTATCTTGAAGAATTCATCAAAACATTGTCACCTGAAGAAATTGAAGAGAGAGCTCAGTTTGCATACGAAGCATGTGTTATTTCTAGAGAAAGACTTATAAATACAAAAGCAGAACAAAGATTTCTTAATATGTCGGCTGATGAGGCTAGAGAATTTCAAATGAATACTAAAACCTTCGATATGTTTAGGAACTTTTTATTCTCGAGGGTTATTCCAAATTTATCTAGGATTGGTTTATTGACTGATAATGTCAGACCAAAATTTGAGGCGCTTGGTTTACTTGAGTATGAGAATGCTCCAGACGATTTTGAATGCGATTGGGCTGAAATGAAAAAACCACTTGAGAAATTTGGTCAAATACCAACAGCTTTATAACTTTAAATTTTTTATTCTGGCCATACCTAAATTGTATATAACTTTATAAAGGAGTCTTTAATGTCAAAACATGCTGCAATAAATAGATTCGGAAGATCTGCAAATCCTGCTTTTACAAGAAATTTTGGAACTTCATATGGAGATATTCCAATATCTGAAAGAATGACGCTTGATGGAGCAGTAAATAAAACAGGTATTCTTTTGTCGCTTTGTTTTGGTGGTGCTTTTATCGGGTGGAATATTCCACAACTTATGCTTCCAGCGATGTTAATAGGATTCGTTTTAGCAATGGTCACGATCTTTAGAAGTCCTGCAAAAGCAGGTTCAACGGCCCCTCTTTATGCTCTGAGTCAAGGTATTTTTCTTGGAGGAATATCTCTCGTCTTTGAATCACAGTATCCAGGTATCGCTATACAAGCACTAGCACTTACTTTTGGGATACTAACATCACTTTTATTTTGTTATAAAAGTGGTCTTATATTGCCAACTCAAAATTTTAGATTAATGCTTGTATCAGCAATTGGTGGAATATTTCTTTTGTATCTTGTCAATTTTATTATGAGCTTTTTTGGTTCGACTCTTAGCTTTATAACTTCAAATTCTCCAATGAGCATAGGCATATCTTTTATCATAGTTGGAGTTGCAGCATTAAGTCTTGTTTTAGATTTTGACTTTATTGAAGAAGGTGCTGAAAAAGGATTGCCAAAATACATGGAATGGTATGGCGCCTTCAGTCTAATGGTTACACTCATTTGGTTATACCTTGAAATATTGAGGCTATTGGCCAAGATTAGAAGCAGGTAAAATTTTGAATTCAATTTTTTTTGCTCTTATTGCCATTCTTTCACTTTTCGCTTTTTTTAAACTTGCTAAAGTTAAAGCTTCATCTAAACAACTTAATAGATCTGACAGAATTAATAGATTTGGTAAGAATGAACCAAGTAATATCATTGAGGGTGAGTCAGAAGAAGTAAATGATGATCATACGGATAAATAAATTATGAAAAAAATAACTAATAAATATGTATACCTTTTAACCGCTGTCATTTCGTTAAATATTTCCATATTCATAAATGCAAATGATAGTGCTCCAATCATTCAGCCAGGTGCACCTGGTAAATCATCTAAAGTGCTTGATGCATCTGAGGCAACCAATATTGCAAATACATCTTATATAAAAGCTGATGTAGATTTTCTTCAAGGAATGATTGTTCATCATGAACAAGCAATAGTAATGTCAGAAATGGCTGATGAAAGAACAAACAATAAGTCAATATTAGACCTAGCAAGTAGAATAGATGCGTCGCAAAAAGATGAGATTAATTTTATGGAAAGTTGGCTCAAGGATAGGGACGAATTTCAAGATAATAATTTAGAAAATCATCAAATGCATCATTCACATAACATGATGCATAAACATGTAAATATGGTTGGTATGGCAACTCCTAAACAGCTCGATGATTTAAACAAATCAAAAAGTACTGATTTTGATCGATTATTTCTTCAACTAATGATTAATCACCATGATGGAGCTCTTGAAATGGTTGAAGAATTAAAAAAATATCCAGGTAATACCTACGATCCAGTTTTGAACGAATTTGTTTCTGACCTGATTAATGACCAAGGTGTTGAGATAGAAAGAATGAATACTTTGCTCACAAATTTATCTGACGACCCAAGAGCTGGCTTAGCTGGTGGTTTGTATATTGCTGAAGAAGCTATCTTAAATATGGAATTAATAACATCACTTAAAAAGCCTACAGGTTTCTTCGATCCAGAGAATCCTGCTGCAAAAGGTTCGGAAGATCTAACTGAAGATAACGAAAATAAAACAACTGCTGAAATTTCTAGATCATTAAGATCTCCAATGCTTTCTTTTGCTAATACCGATATGGCTTTTAAAGATAATATCCTTATTGCTGGAAGTTATCATGGATTTAACATATACGAATTAGACAATGACGGCATTCCAAACCTTATCTCATCGGTAGTCTGCCCTGGAGGCCAAGGGGATGTCTCAATTGTTGGAGATCTCCTCATCATGTCTGTTGAAGAAAATAGGAGCAGACTTGATTGTGGATTGGAGGGTATAAACAGTGATTCTAGTCCTGAAAGATTTAGAGGTATTAGAATTTTTGATGTATCAAATTTATCGAAACCAAAACAAGTTGGTGCTGTTCAGACTTGTAGAGGTTCTCATACACATTCAGTCGTTTCTACAACAAAAGATAACAAAATTATTGTGTATAACTCAGGAACTGGTCGAGTTAGAGATAATGAAGAAAAAGCTGAGTGTTTCGGTTGGGACGGTGGAGGCTCATCTTACTTCTCTATTGATGTAATTGAGATACCTATTAATAATCCTTCAGATTCTAGAATAGTGAAAAGTCCTAAAGTTTTTATGGATCTAGAGACAGGTAACGTTGCAGGACTTTGGCGTGGTGGAGATCATGGTGATGATACTCAAGATACAAATACAACTAACCAATGTCATGACATTACAGTTTTCCCATCTGCTAATATTGCTGCAGGAGCATGTTCTGGAAATGGAATATTATTTGATATTTCTGATCCTTATAATCCTGAGAGGCTGGATGTTGTAACAGACGTAGGTTTTGCTTATTGGCATTCTGCAACTTTTAATAATGATGGTACTAAAGTTATCTTCACGGATGAATGGGGTGGCGGAGGCCGAGCAAGATGTAGAGCATGGGATCCACTAGATTGGGGTGCTGACGCTATATACGATATTGTTGATAATAAATTAATCTTCAAGAGTCATTATAAAATGCCTGCGCCTCAGTTAGAGACTGAGAATTGTGTGGCACATAATGGGTCAATTATTCCAATTCCTAACAGAGATATATTTGTACAAGCGTGGTATCAGGGTGGAATCTCTATAATGGATTTTACTGATTCAACTAATCCGGTTGAAATAGCATATTTTGATAGAGGGCCAATCTTAGAGGATATCCTAATAACTGGTGGATATTGGTCTACTTATTTTTATGAAGGTTTTATTTATGGAACAGAAATTACAAGAGGGCTAGATGTGTTTAGATTAGTGCCAAGTGAATTTCTAAGTGCTGATGAAATATCTGCAGCATCAAAAGCTTATCCAGAAGTTGGGCCAAGAGTATTTAATCCTCAACAACAAGTTCCTATGACTTGGCGTGAAAGTGCATCAGATTAAAAAATCTAGATAATATGATTGTTGCGATAGATTTTGGTATTACCAATACCGATGTAGCACTTTCTAATAAATCTCAATATAAATTTTTTTCAATGCCATCAAAAAATGTAAATGAAAGCTTTATAGATGAAATTATAAGTTTAATTGACATAGATATTACTGAAATTAGTCAAATAGTGGTAACAGGTGGTAAATCAAATGAGTTAAATGAATCATTCAAAGGAGTTAATTTAACAAAAATTAGTGAAACCGATGCTATTGGATATGGAACAAAAGAAATATATAAAATTGAAAATGAGCCCTTTATCACCTTAAGTTGTGGCACAGGCACTGCTTGCATTCATCATCAAGACGGTCAATTTTCATATATTGGTGGAATTGCTGTTGGAGGTGGTACTATTTCTGGGTTATCAAAAGCAATCCTTGATTCCTCTTCATTAGAGGAAATTACAGATTTAGCATTAAAAGGCAATAGGAAAAATATAGATCTACTAATTGGTGACGTAGTTAATGAAATAGGTATCTTAAATTCCAATGTTACTGCATCAAATTTTGCTAAGTTAAAAAACACAAATATTTTTTCGAAAGAAGACATGAGTCATGCAATTTTAAATATGGTTGGAGAGATTATTGGGACAATTGGTTATCTGAATGCTGGATTATTTGGGATAAACAATATTCACTTTCTAGGTAGAGTTTCGTTAAACAAAGTTGTAAAAAATTCAATTTTAGAAAGACTCAAATTAGCAAATATAAAAGGACTCTTTGAAGATAATAGAGAATATGGTACTGTTATCGGTGCGTTAAAGCTTATTGAAACAAAATAATCTAAATTTTAATATAATCGTAAACATATGGAAGTTGTAACTGATAAATCGGTAATAATAACATTCGCTGTACCAGTATTCTTTTTATTAATAATAATCGAATATTTTTACGGTAAGTATGTCGGTAAAAATACTTATCGCTTAAACGACACCATTACAAGCATAACAATCGGCATGATCAGCAGATTTCCGACTATGCTTAATCTTGGTGTTCAAAGCGTTATATTCATTTACATAAGCTCATACTTAAATCTTGAACTATTATCTATAAAAAATCCTTTTACATGGATCATAGCTTTCTTGCTATATGATTTATCATATTATTGGATGCATAGAATGCATCATGAAATTAAAATTTTATGGGCAACTCACAGTGTTCATCATCATGGCGAAGATTACAATTTAGCTACTGCACTCAGACAAACAAGCACAGGCTGGCTTTGGAAGTGGATTTTTTATATGCCAATGATAATATTAGGAGTTCCTGTTGAAGTCTTTATTACAGTAGCTGGCATTAACTTAGTTTATCAATTCTGGGTGCATACAGAGCATATTGGTCATCTTGGATTTCTTGAAAAAATATTTATAACTCCAATGAATCATAGGATTCATCACGCTAAAAATAAAGAATATATTGACGCAAACTATGGTGGAGTATTTATTATATGGGATAGGATGTTTGGCACTTACACACCACAAAGATCTGACTTACAACCAGTTTATGGAACAGCAACTCCACTTAACAGCTGGAGTCCGCTATGGGCTAACTTCCAAGTATTCTCAATAATGATTAAAGATACAATCAAAACTAAATCATGGAAAGATAAGATAAAAGTTTGGTTTTCTGAAACTTATTGGAGGCCTGATGACTGTATTGAAGATAAAGATCCAGATGCATTTTATAAAAAGTTTAATCCTGAGATTACCTCTGATGTTAAGATTTTTAGTTTTTTGCAGATGCTTTTTACGATCGGTGTTTCAGGATATATACTCACATTTTTATCTAAGCATCAATATTCAGAAGTAGTATTCTTTGGCTTAATAATACTTGCTCTCTCAACGTTAACAGGTTATTTGATGCAAGCAAAAACAAAAGCATATCGTTTAATTTTGTTCTTTTCGTTTTTTACAATAGTTGGGATTTACTATTTTGAATTTTTAAATTTTGAATTAGTGTCTACAAAGTTACTGCTTGCTCAGCTTTGCCTTAACTTAATTGCAGTGATTGCGTTATATTCAACACAATCACTACAAAATATGAGTTTAATTAAATCTAAATAGATTACTGGATATCAAATCTGTCAGCATTCATTACTTTATTCCATGCAGATATAAAGTCGCTAACAAATTTTTCACTTGAATCATCTTCAGCATAGACCTCAACAATTGCTCTTAATTGAGAGTTCGATCCAAAGACCAAATCAGATCTCGATGCTGTTCTAACCTTTTCTCCAGTTTTTCTATCAAAAGCTTCATATGAATTGCCTGTACCATTAGGTTTCCATTGAACAGACATATCTAATAAAGTTTTAAAATAATCATTTGTAAGTTTATTCTTGTTATCGGTAAATAAACCATAGCCATTAGAACTAATGCCCATCGATCTCATGCCTCCAACTAGAACGGTCATTTCTGGAGCTGTTATGCCAAGAAGTTGTGCTTTATCCAACATTATTTCTTCTGGTGGTGTATTTACTCCATTTGCATGAAAATTCCTAAATGCATCTGATTTAGGTTCAAGCACTTCAAAGGATTCAATATCTGTTTGTTCTTGTGAAGCATCACCTCTTCCTGGTGTAAATGGCACCTCAACTCCTGAAGCCATTTCGATTGCTAAATTACCCGCCAACACAATTACATCAGCAACTGAAGCTCCTGTTTCATTTGCAATATTTTCATATATTTCAAGAATTTTGCTTAGTTGTGAAGGATTATTTGCTTCCCAATCTTTTTGGGGAGCAAGTCTAATTCTTGCACCATTAGCTCCACCACGCATATCTGAACCTCTAAAAGTAGATGCGCTAGCCCATGCAGTTTCTACCATCTCTTGAATAGATAATCCTGCATCAGAAATCATTTTTTTAACTTTTTCTATGTCATAGTCAGAGTTACCATTAGGAACTGGATCTTGCCAAATCAACTCCTCTTCAGGCACTTCTGGACCCATATATCTTGACTTAGGTCCCATATCTCTGTGCAGGAGCTTAAACCAAGCTCTAGCAAATGCATCAGCAAATTCGTCAGGATTCTCATGAAACCTTTTTGATATTTTGTTATAACTTGGATCAACTTTGAGCGCCATATCAGCAGTTGTCATCATAGTTGGAACTTTTTTTGATGCATCTTCTGCATCTGGAGCCATATCCTCTTCTGTTTGACCAACGGCATGCCAAATGTGAGCTCCTGCTGGACTTTTTGTAAGTTCCCATTCATAACCAAATAACAAATCAAAATAGCCGTTATCCCATTGAGTAGGATTGGCTGTCCATGCTCCTTCAATGCCACTAGTGATTGTGTCACTGCCAACGCCAGATCCATATGTACTAGTCCATCCAAAACCCATTTCTTCAAGAGGAGCACCTTCTGGTTCTGATTGAACATGATCTTCTGCACCAGCTCCATGAGCTTTACCAAATGTATGACCGCCTGCTACTAGAGCAACAGTTTCTTCATCATTCATAGCCATTCGACCAAAAGTTTCTCGAATATCATGCGCACTTGCTAGAGGATCAGGATTTCCATCAGGACCTTGAGGATTTACATATATTAAACCCATCTGAACGGCCGCAAGAGGATTATCTAATTCTCTTTCGCCTTTATATCTCTTATTTTCAAGCCATTCAGATTCAACACCCCAGTGAATATCTTCTTCTGGCCCCCAAATATCTGGTCTGCCTCCACTATATCCAAAGGTGGTTCCACCCATTGATTCAATTGCAACATTGCCAGCAAGAATTAGTAAATCTGCCCAGCTTATTTGCTTTCCATACTTTTGTTTTATTGGCCAAAGCAATCTTCTTGCTTTATCAAGATTACCGTTATCAGGCCAACTATTTAATGGAGCAAATCTTTGTGCACCTGTTCCACCTCCACCTCTGCCATCAGTGTTTCTGTATGTTCCAGCCGCATGCCAAGTCATTCTTATGAAAAATGGACCGTAGTGACCATAATCTGCAGGCCACCATTCTTGTGAATCTGTCATTAGCTCATTAAGATCTTTTTTTAACGCATCATAATCAATCTTAGAAAATTCTTTTCTGTAATCATAGTCATCGTCCATTGGATTAGACTTACTATCATGCTGATGCAGGATATTTAAATTTAATTGATTAGGCCACCAATCTTTGTTGGATGTACCTGTTGAGCTATGAGTTGTCATTGCTCCATGCATTACAGGGCATTTGCCCTCAACTTTATCAGTCATATTTGACTCTCCTTAATAATGTGCAATAAAAAAATGATATTTTATATAAATTTGTAGAATTAATGACATCTTCGATATTTTTGTTAGTTTTCCAAGGACCACTATTAAGTTCCTTCATAATAGAATTCCTCATATCCTTAATCAACTTAGTAAAGTATTGCCTAAATAGAGCCGCCATCAGAGTTCCAGATGTTTCAATTCTTTTGTTACAATAATTATCTCTATCATCATAATTTATTTGTTTAAAATAACACTTTCCAAGTTTATTTACCATATATCCAAAGAATAAGGCTTTGCGTTTAAGGTCCATACCAACGTGTGGAAGTACATCTCTTTCAATCATTTCTTTAAACAATACAACTCTTCTCTCGTGAGACAGTTTTATATCTTTTGGTTGTCCTAAAATACTAGAATATTTAAGAAGATATTCCAGACATTCCTGTTGAGTTCTTAAATTAGAACCCTCTTCAATAGAAGGTTTAAGCCAATTAATAATCTGATTATTATCTTTATTAGATAAGTCGTGAACAATATACTTAAGAATCTCCTTATCCGATTCTAGACCAAGAGCTCTAAATAATATAAATAGAGGTATTTCGTGTCTAACGTGAGGAATTATAGCACGGATAACTTTTCCTGAACCTACATCACGACTAGTCAGCTTCAATGATACATTTTTCGGAGTGTAAAATCCATCTGGAGCGGTGGACTTGACATCTACGATATGAGAATATTTTGAACTTGTTTTGCCACTTTTAAATACAAACACTAGATTATGAGCAATCATCTCCTGACATACAATAACCTTTTCATTACCATTGATGATGAAATAACCACCTAAATCATATTTGCATTCTTCAGAATTATTTAGTTTATTTAAAACATTTGTAGAGCTGAGACCTTGTACAAATTCTAATGTTAAAACAGTTCCTCCCCATTTTTTATCTGCGCTTGCACCTCCCACAACAATACGATCTTCAAACTTGTCAAATTGACCATTTTTATTCAAATCATCTACAACCATATCCATGATCTCAAAGGAACCATCTTCGTTTTGAATTGTGTTGTTTCGAACATAAAAACTAAAGCTTTGTCCAATGAGTATTTGGTTTGTCGCAATGCGATTATCAGTCTCATCTCGAATGTTTAATTTAGATGTTACAACTGTTGTATATCTATCAGGGTCTGAAGTGAATATAATGTCATAGTCCCATGGCATATACTTTGACTCTCTCGGAGTAGGAAAAATTCTCATGATTCCATTTCCTTGAACCCAACCCGAATTGGCATAATCATAAGAAGGTTCGGTAAAAGGTTGATCAATGCTGAGCTGAATTCCTTCAAAAACATCAGACTTTACAATGATATCTGGATTGATGGTCCAGACTTTTAAAGAATCAAGATACAGAAGATTGCTACCAACGAACTTTTCAGCGTTTTCAGTATATACAAGCTCCGATGAGGCCAAATTGTAAACATTTATACCGCTTGTTGTATACAATACTCCATACTCATAGGATGGTAATTGACCAACCGTATCAACTTCAAATTCTACCCGGTACTGATTGCTTGGCTTAATACTGGCTTGCGCTAAAATTTCAGGCTCAACCATTCCGCTTCCTGTTAAATTATCTTCATTAATTGTAATATCAGGCGATTGATATCCTGCAGCTGGTTTTGTTGGGGTGACAATCGCAACGTTTTTTCCAATCGAACGAACTTCTTCAGCTTCATCGAGTTCGACCACAACGTTGTTTTCGGATGGCGCAATTCCTGGGCCAATGTTCGGGGCGCCATAATCGTAGGCTACTAATCCATAATAATAAGTACGGCCATTCATTACGGTATTATCTACGAAAACATGAGAAATACCATTGTCCGTTCCAAGATTATAAGCAACGCCATTAATCAGGCCAAAATCTGTGAAGCCAAGTTTGCCATCCTTGATATCACATTGAAAGATTGGCTTCATAAAAGTAGGAGTGCCATAACCGTCCGTAATTACCTCCGCATCAGAAAAATATTTATCGGTAGCTCTAAACAATTTATAGCCTTCAAAATCATTCACATTACCAAGAAAAGGGTCTCGAGTTTTAGTGTCAGAAATATTGTCCCATGTTAAAATAACCTTACCGTCAGCAGGTGTTGCGGTTAGCGTTGGCATTTTTGGTGGTTGAGCAAACCTATAATCCTTCTCATAGATGACTTGAACAATTTTTTTCAATTCATATAAAGAAGGTGCAGTATGATCGGAAGAATTGAGACCCTCAAGAGGATCAAACGAGTGGAGTTCGGCCATGGAAATTCTTTCCGATCTACCTCTAAAAAGAGGAAAGGGACCAGAGGCAAAAATTTCAATGAGGTTGGAAATATTTTCGATGTACTCTTCTAAAACATTTTCTCCAATGAGATCCCACATTGCTTGATCGTTCTTAAACCACCAAGTTTGGTTGGATTGCGAGTGACTTGGAACAGGAAACAATCTAAATGAGGTTAGACCAATCATGTCAGATTCTGAAACATCAGTCTCAGCAAAATTAGGTTCGCAACCTACACCTTCGACGTAGTCAGGTCTATGGTTTCCTTCCCCTTGATCAGGGCCAGTATAATTTAATTCTCCAGGAGCAACACCATCCAAACCAATATCATCACCAAAAAATTCTGATTCAGAATAAATACCATCGTTGTTAAGATCTTCACCATCTTCCCAATCCTGATCCTCATCTGCATCCCAGTGTTCTTTCAAATCATCTTCCGTTAGGCGGTAAAATGCTAAGAAATCTTGCAAATTATGTATACCGTCTGTTGGGCCAATTTTGTTTACAGCAACGTTGTCTCTTTTTTCATTTAACAATCCATCTTTGTCATTATCGATGTCATCGTAAGGGACTCCAGGACTCTCTAAATATGCAAAGCCCATTGTACCAGTGGGCAAGCCTCCTTTACCAATACCATTAATATCCCATGAATATGACATGTCAAGATCGGTATCAAAATAAGCAAGCTCATCGCTTCCATCATCACCAATTGCATTATCAACCCAATAACCAAAGGCAACTTCGGTTAGATCGTAATCAGAGATATTAGCAATGTTATATTCCCAGAAAATAGCATCTCGGGCCTGGGGGTTGTTCCATTGGAAGCCTCGTGCTTCAACTCTGAGCCCTAAACCACCCCAAGGATTTCCAAGTCCGATCGTTACCTTGTCATTAATATCGCCAATTTTCTTTCCTTTTCTCGGGTAGTATCGTACCCGATCAGGAAGCTCAAGGTATTCTTGATCTTGAGCATCGTTTACTACAAAATATGTTTCCATATCAGCGTAAATAACACCACGGCCAAATCTTCCATCCCACTCTCCAGGCCATTTTGTTTCACGACCAACAGATGGCCATCCATTTGTAGGCCATGAGCTTGGCCTGTTGCTCATTGCAGGGTACTCACTGGTCTCGTTGAAATAACCAAAAGCGGGATAAAAACCATACTCAAATGTTCCTGCGGGATTAACATCCATCTCTTCGCGATAACTCGTCTGAAGAAAATATAGCTCATGAAGACCTTCTCCATTTTCAATGACGTCACGATCGGTGACCACCGTACTATCAATTCGTGTTGTGGGATCATCTTTGATGTAAACCTTTGCGCCTACTAACAATCCAATTCCATCGACCATTTTTAATCCATTCAGGTTGTTGGGCCATCTGGATACGTTAGATTTAGGCCAGTCTGAAAGCTCAGTTGTATTTCTAAAATAGAGAAAAACCCTGTTTCCCGTCATATACCCTTCGCGTTCAGCGGCTATATCTCCAGCTGAATCTTCTGGGCCCTCATATTTTTTACTTTGCGAAAAGGCTGTAGATAAAATGGTAACTGCTATGAGGAGGTATTTCATCATTAAAAATTTACTCCCATCGATAACTTTACCATTCTAGGCGCAGCAAACATAGAAGGATTTTGAATTCTATCCTCATAATCGTTAAAGTCACTACGGTGGCCCGCTAGATCTGTTTCTTTAATTACTGCAGTATATGCTCTTCCGGTTCCTCCGTTCACCGAGTTTTCATTTAACCTATCAAATAGGTTGTAGATTGCCAAGCGAAAATTGATTTTGTAATCTTTGTAAACTGGCAGATTATAGTATCCCATAAAGTCTGCGTGGTATTTAGCAGGCCTATAGTCATTGTTGGGGTAAAGATTTATTCTTGAAAGTCTGCTTTCTTCAATCGGTGAAAAAGTATACGGAGAGCCAGAATTATAGTACCCTGTGATCGATGCGCCATAATTTGAAGTATTGTATGCAACCGTTGCATTGAATGTGTGTCGTTGATCCCAACTCATTGGAATAAATCTGTTGACCGGGTCCATGCTAGCACCTGATCTCGAGAAAGTTTGTTGAGGATTATCTGCGTTTCCACGTGTATACTGCAATGTGTAATTAAGCCAAGCAGAAATTGGTCCAGTTGCCAAATCAAATTTTATTTCAAGACCTCTAGCATTTCCATAATCTTTATTACTGTATAGCCCATATTCAATTTGATTATATGTACTAATGATGCGTGTGCTTAAAAGGTTGTAGATATCGCGATAAAATAATGAAACCTCTAAACCTGCGCCGGGGAATAACTGTTGCCACAAACCTATTTCATACGTTACCGTTTTTTCAGCTTTCAGTTCAGCGTTGCCCATTACAGTTGAGTAATCATTTGGCGCTATTAAAAAGGAGTGGTTTTGGAAAAGTGAATACATTGGCGGCATTTGGAAAAAATGACCATAGCTAAAATGCAATACGGC
>ENA-OSEY01002150-OSEY01002150.1-marine-metagenome-genome-assembly--contig:-NODE-2150-length-12942-cov-12.723669_pt1 | contig 12942 bp, 15 predicted proteins | sample MGYA00248465_ERZ534230 | MGnify/ENA primary metagenome ERZ534230 (study PRJEB26409, sample SAMN06344110) | marine metagenome | isolation source: Sea water from surface | place: Atlantic Ocean:Southern... | reverse complement strand
GGACCCTCTGTGAGGTAGAATATACCGCTTAAATAGGACATTGGATGCCTATGTGGAGCATGATGCTCACCCTTTTCGGCATCACTTCGGTTGACCCAAGACTTGTTTACTACTATACGGTCACACTGCCACCCATTATCTGCATGTAAAGTATCAATACACTGTTGAAACCAGTCGTGCAGACCTCTGAACTGTGGGTTAGCGTGTATATCATTGCTAGTGCCTACACCCTCAGGCTCATTGTATCTACGGTAGTCTAGTTTCTTTACTTTTTCCAGTGTATCTTCTACTAGGGCATCAGATGCTTTAAAATTGAAGCATCTAACAGGAAATAGGGGTACATCATCGTATCTTTGTCTCATCATCCACCCGCCATGTCATCATAGTTAATGTCTTCTGCATCATCAATAGAGCGTATTGATTCCTCAAGAGATATTGACATGTTATCTAGTCCTTTTACCTCAGATGGAGTAGTAGTAATGATGGTCTTAGGTTTATTCTCCTCCTCCCATGTCTCTACTAATTCTTTTGCTTGTATGTCTACGTCTCTCATAGTATTTTCTATCTTTGCATCTATCCATTTCGCTTTTAACCACTCAATGAATCCAAGTGCAAGGTGTTGTAGATAAGGATTCTTAAATTTTTTCTTTACATACCTCTTTGCTTTCTCGTGCCATGGATCGACACCTTCTCCAAACTGTTTTTCAAATTCTATTTTCATAGCACCTCCATATTTAAGATACCTTGATTGATTTCGCCTACTGGCATTGAATTAAAACTTACACTATATCTATCAGCATGTGCTTGCTGTGTGCTATGCACAAACCAACTAGGAAATATTATCATTTTATGTGGCATTGCATCTACCTTCTCTATAATAGGTGCATTCTGCTCTATACCTGACATGGATATCTTTGGTCTTCTAAAAATTTCCATCTGACCCATTGACCTCTGTTGCACAGGGTCAAAAAACAAAAGTGGTGTCCCTTCATTTAACCATAAGTTGCCACTCCAAAAAGAATTAGCATGTCTGTGTGGCTCATGTGCTACTCCTTCTTCGCATTTGTTAGCCCACATAGATGTGACTTTAAAACCCTTACAATCATAGTTAAAATGACTATGAATCTCTCCTAAACATGAATGAAAAAAATCTACGACTGGCTCCCACTCTTCTAAGTGATGTAGATTCAACTCAGTATTCTGTACCCATGTATGAGGACGTCTTTCTAGGTTAGATGAGTTGATAATGTCAATATAATCAACACCATCAGGGTCAAATCTAAATTCAAAAATCTCTACTGGATATAGTCTATGAGTTTTCATCCGTATAAGTGCACGTTGTAGTGTTTTCGCGTGGGTTTATATTTATGTGTCTTCTTTCTAACTGCTATGTAGATTTTAAGTAGTTTTTCTGCTGTAATCATTCTGCTGACCTCCACGCTTTTCTCATGTCTTGATATGTTGATGAATATGCTGCTGTATCTCTTGCTCGTTTAAATATTTTAGCAGATTCAGCATACTTACACGTCGCATGGTCTTTCTCTTGGGGGCGTACGTTTCCTTCTTCATCATATTTCTTTCCTGTATGATGATTAGCATAGCGTCTTGACCTAGTAAATCCCATTTCTAAAAATTTACGACACATATCCATACCAATAAAATCTTCATCCACTTGATAGTTTAGAAACATGGTATAGATTTTAAGAGCACTCTGTTGTGCTATTTCTGGTGTCTTAAACCTCCAATGAGCACATATATCATTAGTATAAGGGCGAACCAGAAGGACTCCCTGTTCTCCTCTTCCAATACGATAGAGTTTACGAGTCTCCTCATCTGTAAAATCCAATTCTTTGTAGTCAAAATCATAATTAAACTCCTTCATTTGAATTCACACCTCATCATAATTTCAGTTAGGAATGCCACCATGTTAATCTCTTGGTCAACTACAAATGCACTTTTGTATTGATACTCAGCGATGATTAACACTGCTTCGGGTATAGTTTTAGGTTCTAAAACCGTGTATATATTATCGTATATTTTTCTCATGATGTCAACAGGGTCATTGTCCATATTCTGTGACACCCACTTCTTCATGTTAGTAAACTCTTTCTTTTTCAAGTAAGTGTTAAGGCTAGCAATGTGTATATCGTTACTATTCCCAAGAATCCCAGTATCAATTCTCCCACTAGATGAGTATCTTTGTAATTCATTTAGTGTCCTCCTAAAATCAGGGTAAAACTTTTGGACTACAGCAGCAACGACCTTCTCTTCATATTTTACCTTTTCAGTATCAAGTATATCTTTGATACGAGTGAAGAATGTCCTTGCAATCTGTGGTTTCTCTGCTGATGGTGTGGTAAAATCAATAACAGAGCACCTACTATGTAGAGGAGCAATGATTTTATTCTTATAGTTACATGTAAAAATAAATCTACAATTCTTTTGAAACTCTTCTACTAAAGCACGAAGCAATAACTGCACATCAGGTGTAGTATTGTCTGCTTCATCTATAAGAATTACCTTATGCTTTGCTTTTGAAGTTAGAGATACAGTAGATGCATATACCTTACATGAATTACGTACTGTGTCTAGAAATCTACCCTCATCTGACCCATTTATAACCAGTATATCCGTCTCTAATTCATTACATAATGCTTTTGCTACGGTTGTCTTACCAACTCCTGCACCTCCACTCAAAAGTAGGTTAGGAATCTCTCCTTGTTTAAGGAATCCTTCAAATACTTTTTTAGTAGAGTCAGGTAAAATACATTCTTCAATAGTCTTTGGGCGATACTGCTCTACCCAAAGGAATAATTTATCTGACATCGTAGTTTGAATTAATAATAATGCGATTGTTGTGCTCACATGGGGAGTGTCCATTATGGACTATAGTCCCATCAAATATCACAACACGATTTGCTATGGGTTTAACTTTTGTATCTCCAATAATAGTATCACCGTCACTGTTATTGACATAATAAACAGCAGAATAGTGGTCTCCTTCCATATCAGTATGTGGGACATGTGGAGGACAAAATGGATTGAAAAGTGTCATGTCTAGACGTGCTCTTAAAATTCTTGGAGACTTAATATAGTCTTGAATTTGGAATAGACATGGCATAATCAATGATACAAGTGGATTTACAGGAGTATCTCTATCAACATCATAAAGATGATTAGAAAATCCATGCAATCCTAACCCATTATACTCTTCACCAGTAATATTAGGTGTATAAAACCACTGCATCTCACCACTAGAAACAAATCGTAGTATTTCAGAGTGGTAAGATGTGGTTAAGAAATCATCTATAACTTCTATCAAGGCTCTAGAGCGATGAAATAGTTAAGTGATGAGTAATTAAGTGACCAGAAGTTTGCAATATTTTTTTTACTGATACAAACATGATAACTTCCTTCAATTAGTTTTAAATTCTCTACTTTAAAACAGTAACAGAAGTTGCGTGATTCTACAGTTGTTTTAGCAACTTCAGCAAATATTACTTTCTTAAGAGGTAATGAGAATACGTTAGATGTATCATTCTTTTTATCTTTAACACAGACACTGTAAGTGCCATTGTGACCTTGCACACATAAATCTTCTACACCATACACTCTTGCTGCCTGCATCAGTTGTGCGATGTCTGCTTGAGGTAAATCAAATTCAATTTCTTTATCTGGTAAGTCTGGATTAAACTCAGGGACTCTTCCAATAATATCAGGGTCACTATAGTAATAAGTTGTCTTACCTTTTGTGCCCTCATCATAGATAACTACTTTCTTATCATCAGGAAAAAATAATTGAGGATTTTCAAATAAAGATATTGCTCCTAGAAACAAAGGCAAATCATAGATTGCCATGTCAACTGGAATAAACTCTTTAATATCAGTATAAGCAATGATGTTTTTGTTTACAGAGATGGTGTCAATAAAACCACCTCTCTCAATAAAAATAGATTTGTTAATCTGTGAAAAGTTTTTTAGAAATCCAATAGTTTGTTTGGATAATCTTACGTTTTTCAACGCTTCTACCTGTGCTGCTGTATTAGAAGGTGTTGCTGTAGTTGATTGTGTCATAATTTAGTAGTCTTGTGCTGCCCAATCTGCTGCAGAATGTGCTGCTGCTCTTTTAGTGTGAAAATGCATGAGTAATATACCATAGTGTAGCACCTTTAGAAGGTCTTGTCTAGCACTTCCTTTCTTATCGTAACGTGAAGCATACTTTAGAATGTTACTTCTACAGAATGCTTCAGCATCACCACATGCTTCGATTAAATCGAGCGTTTGGATACTATCATCACCCGATGAATAGTGCAATCCATACGTCGAGGAGACATATGCTGTTAACTCCTCGATGAATTGTTTCTCTCTATACTTCATAATATCAGTCTGCTAAGATATTGTCAAGGTCAACCTCAGCATCTATCTTATCATACAATTCTAGGAATGATGCTTTTGTTTCATCATCGAAACGATTGAGACATACTTTGATTGCCTTCAAACGATTCTTCCAGATACCAAATGCACGAATGATGTGGACTAGACGACGTGTAGATATGATTTCATCAACACCACCATCGTTGAATGTCTTACGAATCATGTCTGCCCATGCAACAAGATTCTTAGTAAACTCATCGTCACAGCAATTCAACTCTGTGCAGTAGTTTGTGAGCATTTTTACTTCTGTTTTTGGGGAAGGGTATTCTTGCTCGAAGGTAACTGGGAATCTCTCGAGGAAGGCTTCGTTGAGCACGTTAGTTCCAATAAATCTTCCGTCGTCTGAACCTTTACCCTTAGTATTTGCGGTGGCGAATACGTTGAATCCTGCGGAGGGTCTAACGAATCTGCCAATTTTCTTAAGGAAAACTCCATTTCCCTCAAGGATGCTCTGAAGGCAGAGAATTTTGTTAGAGGCAAGGTCGATTTCGTCAAGGAGCAATACAGCACCTCGCTCGAGGGCTTCAATGACTGGGCCATTGTGCCATACGGTTTCACCATTAACAAGGCGGAAACCACCAATAAGGTCATCTTCATCAGTTTCAACTGTAATGTTTACACGAATTAACTCACGACCTAGAGCAGCACATGCTTGCTCCACACCGAAAGTTTTACCATTACCACTCATACCAGTGATGAATGCAGGGTAGAATATTTTAGATTGAATAATCTTTTTGACGTCAGCATAGTTACCGAAGGGCACATAGTTTGCATCCTTAGATGGCACTAGAGATTCTTTAGTCACAGGTGTTGCTGTTTTCTCAAGTTGCTCACGCACTTCTTGCACAGTAAGATTCCACTTACCTATGCCAGTTTTGTATGCTTTCAAACGCTTCTTCATTGTAGCATAGGAGCACTTGAAATGGTCAGCAGCATCTAGTAGGTGCTGAGTATTTACATCGTCTCCAAATTTTTTAGCAAGATAGTCTCTTGCGTCGTCTGTTGTCATTGCGATTGGTTCGAAAGGCATAATGTTTCTCTGTTGTCTATACTATTATTATACAGCCTCTAGAGAATTTGTGAAGCTCAACCATGACGGTTTTCTATCTGGCACACGCAAGTAGTTGTCCTTTACCCAAGGTTTACTAGAAACATATCTACGATATGCAGTGATGGTGTCTATGGTATCATCATATTTGAATTCATCAGGCATCGCACGAGCGAATGGAGTATGTTTCTCAGGGCAACCGTATTGATATAGTAATGCTGCTAAAGTTATACTTCTCTCACATGCGTGTGTCTTACCGTATCTATATGTATACTCTTCACACAAAGAAATGCCATGCTGTAGCAACCACTGGATATTGTGGTCAGATTCTGCAACCCATTTTGTACATGGATGATTGCGAAAAGCACCCTTATCTGTTTTGTAAGGAGTGCCATCCGCTTTGAATACTTTACCTATGTTGTGATACCACTTACTGTATACAATACTGAGCATTTGACAACACTCTAGTGGCATCTTGACGATGTGCTTATCAGGCAGTTGGAATGCTGATTTGGCAGGGTCATCGTCAACTGCAAATACATTCATGCTATTTGTTTAATGAATGAGGATAAGATTGTTTTGTTGTTTGCTTTGACTTTGAGTGATTTCTGGAATGCTTTTTTGATTTCTGCATTTGTTGCTTCCTCGTCAACCTCAAAGGATGAATCAGCATTCATAGACTTAGTGCATAAGAAGTAGTGCTCATCGTATCCTGCTACCTTGCAAGACACTGCTCTGTTTTTCTTCCATACTTTTCTCATCTTCTCTATCTTATCACTGTCTACGTATCTGTCAAGAGTATAGAAAATATCTCTTGTATTACCTAGACGGAAACCTAAGAAGTTTACGTAAGGATGATTTGCTTTACAGTAACGTAATACTGCTTCGGTCAATCTGTATGCACCTTCGGTCTTGAATGTTTGTGCACTCTTACGATGACGTAGTTGTGTGTTTTGCTCAATGCAAGTGATAGTCCTATGCTTACCGTCTCTGTAATCTATAGTCTGCCATCTACGTGACCACTGTGCTTCGCCATCAGTTAGAAGAGCAACGTTTACTTTCTCAACACCATGTTGCTTTCTGAATTTAGGAATGAAATCATTAAGAATACATAGTGATTCGTTTAGAGGTGTGCCACCCATTTGTAATATACTTGGGACAGTAGTTGTCTCTGGGACGTTAGGTCTCTCTGAATTCCAACCGTAGTATCTGTTGTGCACATAGACGGATGCAATTCTGAAAATATTTCTAGCACATCTATCAAACTCTTTGTTGTTTAGTGTGCTATTGAATATACCTTGAAGACATTGATGAGCAGGCACATAGATTGTATTGTCTTTTTGCTTTGCTGCATAATCTTTGTCATCATAGTCCTCAGTTAGATGCTCACCAGTATCGCTTGCAAAAAGGAATGCTTCAAAAGAAATCTTTGCTTTTCTGCAAAAGAATGCTAGAGATAATAGTTGCTTGTATGTGTCAAGAATACACTCATGCATTGACCCAGACCAATCAAGAATGAAAATCAAACCATGACTCTTACCATCTTTTGTGCGAGTAACTTTTCTGAAGATATCGTCATTGTATTTGTAAGAAAATAGTTTCTTAGTATCTAATACACCTGTCCTTGAAACTGAAGCACGTGCATATGATGTTGCTGCTTTCTTCATTTCAAACTCTTTGTTTAGATATGATACTTCACGACCAATTTGCTTCTTGAATGCATTGTATTCTGCGTCAACATAACTCCAATCAAGTGGATTGTAGTATTCATAGTTGACGTCAGTGAATCTTTCTGCTGCCCACCATGCTTCACATTTATCTGCAACCCAATCAGGTGATGTCATGTGATGTTTTGAATCTAACTCAGGCATTTCAATGTATTTTGGTGCTTGGTAGTCACTGTTTAGTGTTGTATCAATTAGATTTTCTTCTAGAGATACATCAGTTTTAGCATATAAGTTGCCACCTTCATAACCACCCATAGGAGTTGGTGCTTCATCTTCCTCAGACTCTTTGTTTTGGTCACCTTCTGTCTGGTCAGCGTCACCTTGAGACTTTGGTTTTCCTTCTACTTCTACTTCGTCACCTTCACCTTGAGCAGATTCAGTAGAATCAGGAGTCATACCTACACTTGAATTACCTTCTTGTGGTGTTTGTAATTCTTCCTTCTCTTGCTCTTTCTTTTCAAAGTTGTATATGTCTATTGCACACTGTATTGCATCGTCAAATGTTTCTGCAACTCCTACAGCGTCTCTAAGAGTTATCTCTTCATCAGTGAATGGCATCATGAAGTGAGTGCCAATCTTGTAGTGTAGATTGATTCTATCAATGAGGTGTAGTTTAGTCACATCTTCGTGTTGCACAGAGAAGAAGTCCTCTTCATGTAATTCTTTGTAACCCTTGAAAAAATCTTTGTTAACACCTGGGAATTTACGCTTCATCAACTTTTCAATACGAGCATCTTCTGTCACATTAAGGAATGACTTGGGGACATCTTTCAAAACTTCTGTCCAGTCATCATTAGGAGTAAACAATGCGTGTCCTACCTCATGCTCAACAAGCATGTCATATACATGGTCAGATACATTCCAGATAGGAAGAGTTAGGATTCTCTTGTCTGTGTCGAATGATGCTGTCTGACAAACTTTGTGCTCTACTGTGAGGTTTTCTGTTGCTAGTAGTCTAGCGAGGTTACCTTTGACTTCTTGTGTTGACATCTGTGCTCCGTTGTATACACATATTATAATAGGAAACCCTCCGCTTGGGAGGGTTAAGTAGACACTTTAATAACTGTCCACGACGTTTCCTTGCTTGACGCAATGCCTGTGGTTTTAGGTGTCGTTTCTTTTCTTTCTTAGAATGGTGTTGCCAGTTAGGAGTCGTCATCGGTCACTACCTTTGAAAAATCATTTACCTTCTCAAAACGTAAGGTGGTGTCAAATTTATCTAATAATATGTCACCTTTATGTGAAATTACAAAGAAGTTTGTCTTTGAATCTAATCCTCTAAGAATTTTAAATAATTCTTCTGTTGATGCACTGTCTAATGATGAGTCAAATACCTCATCTAGTATCAACAAGTTGGTAGCAGCAGAGTTTTTCATCTTTGCTATGTCTCTCCATGTAAATAAGAGAGACAAATCTATTTTCTGCTTCTCACCTTCAGAGAATGATGCATAAGAAAACTCATCACGGAAACGAGACTTGATAATCTCATTAAACTCTTCGTCAAGTGTGAAATTGACAAAGAAATCCATGCTTTGTAGGTATTTATTTATTCTTTGATTGATTATTGGGATAAACTTTGCTATTATTCTACTCTTAATACCACCATCTCGCAACAAAGAGGAGACAGTTTTTAAATTGTCTGCTTCATGGTTGACTTTTGCACAATCTTTAGCAGTTTTCTTATGTTTTTTGACAAAATCTGATAGTTTTGTCTTTTCTTTCTTTACATCAGGTGCTTCTGCCTCAGTATCTGTCAATATTTTCTTTGATTTTATAAGAAGACTCTCGGTTTCTCTCTGGTGACCAAGAATTTCTGTCTGCACAGTGGTAATTTTGTCACAAATCTCTTTTTGTTGCTTAATTGTATGAAAACAATCGTTAATTTTGACAGTAATATCATCTAAACCACCTGTCATCTTCTCTACTCTTTCTTCTGCAGATTCTACATTCTTTTTCTTGAGTTTTGCAGGGAGTTTTTGTGTGCAAGTAGGACATTCATCATTATTTTTATAGAATGCTACCTCTTTTTCTGCACGTTTTAGATTACTTTTAATCTTTGCACGCATATCTCTCAATTCTTCGTGCATTTTTTGATTGTCAGGCATGTTATTTACCTTCAAACCATACTCTTCTATCAATATTTTCTTACTATCTACCTCTGCTGACAACTCTGCTATCCTCTTTTCATTCTCATCAAACTGGTCATGCAATCTTTTCATATAATCATCATTCATTTTCTCCATATTATCAATAGTATTCTTCTGCATAGCAACTTGTTGCTCTGCTATCTGCATTAGATGCTCACATTCCTTTTGATTGTCCTTAATATCTTTTACTCTGTCCTTGAGTAATAGATTCATGCGTGAGAAGATTTGTATGTCAAGGAGGTCTTCGATAACTTCTCTTCTATTAGGAGCAGTAAGTTGCATAAATGGCACGAAAGTGCTACTACCCAGAATAACAACCTGAGTAAAAGACTTGAAGTTAAACTTGAGGATGCTTTTCTCAAGATATGCTTGGTAATCTTTATTTGCTGCATCTTGGTCAAGCAACTGACCGTTACGATATATCTCAAAGACATTTGGTTTGATACCTCGTATAACTTTATACTTGACACTACCAATATAAAACTTTATCTCAACTAAACATTCTCTCTCGTTAATACTATTGATAAGTTGTCTTCTAATAATCTTTCTAAATGGTTTATTAAACAGGACAAAACACAATGCATCAAGCAAAGTAGATTTTCCTGCTCCATTAGACCCTAGAATTAAATGTGAGGGTGCATCATCAATCTTGACTTCAGTAAAAGAGTTGCCTGTAGATAGGAAATTCTTCCACTTAATCTCTTCAAAAACAATCATTAATTATGTGGGTCGTAATAACGAATTAAAAAGGCGGTTGCTGCAATTAAGACAACAACAACTATAAGTGTAATCATACGGTTGGTGGTGGGATAACTATATCATCAGGTGTGATGACAGAGAATTTATATCCATAATTTTTACAACTAATTTTGACATCATCTTCTTCCATAAATTTGATGTCTAACTTACGTGGATAATTATTATCTTTCAACATCTCATAATAACGTACTGCATCGTCTTTGTCAACGAAAATTTGGACAACTCTATCTACAGTGTTGTCATCACGCACAGCGTACACTCCACCAGTTTTGCAATCTTTTAATACAAACATTATACCTCTTGTGCCTCCAAGTATAAGGATTTTAATATACCAAATATTTCATGACCATTATCAAATTCAGATACACAGCTCTCTAATATAGTAAGTGTATCCTCTACTTCTACATCAATGTCTTCGTCTAGGTCATAACTCATGTCCTCAATAATCTTGAGGTCTGCGAGGTCTGCTTTATGTAAACGTCTAACAGTTTGGTCAAATGCAAGTTGGTCTGTCTTATCTTCAACGACAAGTTTTACATACGTCCCTTTGACATTTTCTATTTCCTCGTCAGTAATGCCTACTCCATCCTTATAAAACAACTTACTGAAAGTATTATATGGATTTTTAACGAATTCTAATGTAGCATCAGTAGTATTTAGAATATGAAACCCTCTTTCATGACCGTAATCATTCCAGTATAATTGGTAGGGGTTACCCAAGTATACGATTCGGTCTCTTCTACTACGCATATGGTAGTGACCACTGCAAGTTAGTTTAAATTTCTTAAAGATGTCTGGATTATCACCATGTGTCATAGTATATCCAGGTACAGGAGAGAAACCATTCAACTCTAGATGACCCATACAGTATGTTGCTTTGGATTTATTAATCATGTCTAGAGTTTCATCTCTATTCTCATCACATATCCATGGCACTAGCATCATTTTCTTACCACCGATAGTCATTTCTGTAGGGGTGCTGACTACGTTGATGTTTTGATACTGTGTAAGTAACAACTCTGGTGATGATACCTTTAATGTATTCTTATAATATATGTCGTGATTACCAACTAGACATGTCATACGAATACCCCTGTCTGCTACAGGTTTAAACCACATATCATGAGTATAATCAAGAGAGTTGAAGTTTACATATTTACGTCTGTCAAATGTGTCGCCAAGATTTATTATCTCAGTGATACCATGCTTATCAATATAAGGTAAAACTATATTCTCATAGAACAATCTATATCTTTCCAGATAATATTGGTTATCATTCCTGACACCAAAGTGTTGGTCTGTGATTAATAATACCTTACTCATACAAATTTCCGTTAAAGTTTATACTAATTGCTTGTCTTTGACCTGTTGCTTTTGATGTGCGATGTCTTAACCAACCTGGGAATAACAGGAAGTCTCCTGTCCTAGTTTCTACTGGTGTTGCTATCATAGCATCTCCCCAGTTTTTTTGCAATGGGGTTAACCTACGAATATAATCTAAAGGGTCAACCATTTCAATATCACCACCCTTCCCTTTCTCCAAATAATATACAGATGCTATATGACATCCCAACTGACCATTACAATGTGAATGCTCACCAGTATTGTCACCCTCTTGATGTATATTAGACCATGATGCAGTAGGTCTTATATCAGCAGGAGCATATCCTAAATGATTATCCCAATAATCTTTAACAGATGGCATCATAGATTCTATTAATTTCTCCATGAGAGTTGATTCCTCATGTAAAAACATACCCAACTCACCAGTAGAATACCCTGTCTCAGATGCCCATACACCTCGATTACATTCATTATACTTGGAAGTTATCTCTTCAACTAAACCTACTGGTGGGTCAATGTGTCCATGTAATATGGGGACAGAAAATAAAGATAATATTGTATCATGCATATAAAGCTGCCAGAGGGTTTACTTTTGCTAATCTTTCTTCTGCCATTTTAACATACTCTTCATGTATCTCACAACCGACAAACCTACGGTCTAAACTTTTAGCAGAGACAGCAGTAGTGCCACTACCCATAAATGGGTCAAGGACTAGGTCATGTTTATAAGAATAATATTTAATAATTCTATCACTTAGAGCAGTAGGATATGGTGCAGGATGCTTTGACCTTGTATCAGGTGGAAATTTCCATACGTTTGTCCTTTCATATCCGTCTTCTACTAATGATTCATTTACTATATCATCAGAATATGATTTTATAACTTTGTCTATCAAACCATCAATAGGTTTTTGGAATATGAATATAGTCTCAGTTACAATATTAGGTTTATATGCTACAGGTTTCCTCATTTGAAAGAAGTTACCATTTCTATTAATAGATGCACCTTCTTGTTTCTCCCATACAATGTCATCAATATATTTCCAACCCTGCCCTTTCATAATAGTAAAGAAATCAAATGTAATTGGTAGTCTTCTACTCTCATGATTCCTAGATTCTCTAGGTTGTATCACAGGAGATAGATTTACACAACACATTCTTCCATTCTCAGTAACACGATACACTTCTTTGAATGTAACGTATAAGAAAGAAAGGTATTCCTCATAGGTAGGCCATGTAGAATACGATTTTGCATTATAATATGGAGGAGAAGTGCATGTTAAATGCACACTCTCGTCACCGAGAATTTTCATTCGCTCTCGGCAGTCACCTAATAAAATTGTATTCATTAATTACGCATGTTTGTTTCGATTCTACTCTTAATACTATTCATATTAGAAGAATCGTCTTTAGTATCTGAATGGAAGACTTGCTCGTAACCATTCTTTTCGATAAGTTTATCTCTTATATCCATCTGCCTTTT
>ENA-OSEY01002147-OSEY01002147.1-marine-metagenome-genome-assembly--contig:-NODE-2147-length-12953-cov-3.631174_pt1 | contig 12953 bp, 12 predicted proteins | sample MGYA00248465_ERZ534230 | MGnify/ENA primary metagenome ERZ534230 (study PRJEB26409, sample SAMN06344110) | marine metagenome | isolation source: Sea water from surface | place: Atlantic Ocean:Southern... | reverse complement strand
GAAACGCCGGCGTCCTGCAGAGCCGACGTCAGTTCTGGCGTGAAATGAAGCCCAGCCGTCGGCGCCGCAACCGCGCCCGCCTGCGCCGCGAACATGGTCTGGTAGTCCTTGTCATCAGCCGATGTGCTGCCGTCGGGACGGCGGATATAGGGCGGCAGCGGCATGCTGCCATAGGTGGCGAGACCCGTCTCGACCGCCGCCGGGTCGAGCGCGTCACCGCTGTCCGGATCGATAAAGGTGATGCCCACCTCTCCACCCTCGCCGCGTCCGCGAACGCGTGCGGCAAAGCCGGCGCCGAAAAGAATGACATCATCGGGCCGGCATTTGCGTGCCGGCTTGGCGAACACCTGCCAGTCGGCCCCGCCCTCGTGCTTGTGAAGGGTGACGCCGATCCCGGCCTCGCCCCGTCTGCCGGCAAGCCGCGCCGGGATCACCCGCGTATTGTTGACAACAAGCACATCCCCCGGCCGCAGAAGCGACGGCAGGTCACGCACGATCCGGTCGTGGATGGCATCGCCCTCGAGATCGAGAAGCCGTGCCGCATGGCGCGGTCGCGCCGGTTCCGCGGCAATCGCCTCGGGCGGCAGTTCATAATCGAAATCTGACAGTTTCATCGGTTGCGCGCGCTAGCTGCGGTGCCGGAAGCCGGCATCACTCAAAGATCTGGACAACACCCTCGACCCGGCCGTCGGCACCGGTGACGACAAGGCACTGCACCCTCGATTCCTGCATGCGTGCCTCGGCATCCGCAATCAGCAGGTCGCCGTCGATGGTCAGCGGGTTGGCGCTCGCGGCCTCGCTGACCGGCGTAGTGGCGAGATCCGCTCCACGCATCACTAGGCGGCGCAAGTCGCCATCCGTCAGGATGCCGGAAAGCGCGTCCGGCGTGCCAACAAGCGCCATGCCAAGCCTGCCTTCGGTCATCGTGATGATGGCGTCCTGGACAGGCATGTCGGGCGCAACAAAAGGCAGGTTGTCGGTGCGCATCGCGTCACGAACACGTGTCAGCAGGCGCCGGCCGAGCGACCCGCCCGGATGGGTACGGGCGAAATCGGCTTCCTCGAAGCCGCGCGCCTCCATCAGCGCGACAGCGATGGCGTCACCAAGAACCAGCGTGTTCAGCGCCGATGTCGTCGGAGCGAGGTTCAACGGGCAGGCCTCGCGATCGACGGAAATATCGAGCGTGATCTCGGCAGCATTGGCGAGGCTGCTGGACGAGGATGCGGTCATCGCGATGATCCGCGCCTCAAGGCGCTGGAACGCCGGAAGAAGCCGGACAATCTCCTCGGTCTCGCCTGAATTGGAAATCAGCACCACCACATCGCCGCGACGTACCATGCCAAGATCGCCATGGATGGCCTCGGCAGGATGCAGGAACAGCGAGGGCGTGCCCGTGGATGCCAGCGTTGCCGCGATCTTGCGGCCGATCAGGCCGGATTTTCCCATGCCGCAGACAACGACATGGCCGCCTGCCTTCATCACCAGATCGACAGCAGCGGAAAATGGCGTGCCAAGCGCCCCGTCAAGCCGCGTGATGGCATCGCCATAGGCGGCGAACAACCCCCGCGCTGCGGTGATGGATGCCGTATCGGCGGTATTCTGCTTTGCTTTGTCAGCCATTCCGGGCCCCGTGATCATTCCGTCGCGTTCTAGCGCCTTTTGACGCCAAAAGCCACCTTTCACCCGTTGTCTGCAGTGACCCTTATGCGGGCGTCCTCGAGATCCTCGGGCGTATTGAGATTGGTGAACGGATCGGGCGCACCATCATCCTCCGGAATGAAATCGACGATTGCACAGTCGAACCGCGCGGTAAAGTCATCGATCTTGCGGAGCCCCTCATCGACCAGCGCCGCGCGAAGCGCTCCAGCCATCGACACCGGCCAGATGGCAAACACCGGGTGCCGCCGCCCGCCAGACCGCGCCTGCGCCATATCCGCACCTTCCGCCACGGCCTGCATCAGCCGTTTGGACAGATCGCGTGGCAGGAAGGGCGCGTCGGTGGCAAGGCTGATCACATGGCTGACCTGCGGGTGATGCGCCGCCGCATGCTCCAGGCCCGTCAGGACCCCGGCCAGCGGCCCGGCGAACCCGTCGACGACATCTGCGATGACAGGAAGGCCGAACTCCTCAAACCGCGCGGCATCGCCGTTGGCGTTGATCACCACCGGCGCCCCCTCGGGAACGGCCCGCGCGATGACATGGGCCAGAAGCGGCCTGTCACCAAGCATGATCAGGTTCTTGTCGCCGCCGCCCATGCGTCGCGACTTGCCGCCGGCAAGAAGCAGGCAGAGCGGGGTCACGGCCGTCATATCAGCGCGCCCCGCCACCGGCGGACGCGTCAGCGCCGTGCGCGCGCTGCGGCGACGGTGTATCGGCCACATCCTCGCCATCTGAATCGCCGTCGAAGACAATCCTGTCCTCGCCGCTCAGCGCGATGAAACGCTTGCCCTTGGCGCGGCCGATCAGCGTCAGGCCCGCTTGCCGGGCCAGCGCCACCGCCTCGTTGGTGAAACCGGACCGCGAGACCAGGATCGGGATACGCATCTGCACGGTCTTGATCACCATTTCAGTGGTCAGGCGGCCGGTGGTGTAGAAAATCTTGTCGTCCGGCGAGACCTTGTTCAGGAACATCCAGCCGGCGATCTTGTCGACCGCGTTGTGCCGCCCGATATCTTCCATATAGACCAGCGGCCGGTCAGCATCGCACAGCACGCAGCCATGAATGGCGCCAGCGCTCAGATAGAGGCTTGGCGTGGTGTTGATGGCTTTGCTCAGCGGCACCAGCTGCGAGGCGCGAAGCCGCATGTCGAGGTCGAGGACAATGGAATCGAACCGTTCCATCATATCGCCATAGGCGGTTCCCTCGGCGCAGCCGCTGGTGCGGATCTTGCGCTTCATCTTCGCCTCGAAATCCGTCTCCCGCTCGGTGCGCACGATGACGACGCCAAGATCGTCGTCATGGTCGATCCCGGTGATGACGTCATCGGCATGCAGCATGTTCTGGTTCAGGAAATAGCCGACCGCCAGTTCCGCCGGCCAGTCGCCGATGGTCATCGAGGTCACGATCTCCTGCCGGTTCAGGAACAGGGTCAGCGGCTTTTCCGTGACCACGGGCAGGGTCACGGGCGCGCCGGACTCGTCGACACCCGTCACCGGCTGCGACAGGCCCGGGGCGTCCGGATCGGGGGCGATGATCATGGTTTCGGTGACGGCATCATTCATCCGCCTAAAATGGCGCAATAACAGCGGCGCAACAAGCCAATTAGCCATGCGGCGCCGGTCCCTGATGTCGCGGGGTCATGGCGCAGGCGACGGAGCGCGCCATGGGGCAAGCATTTTGCTTTTCGGCGCGCCTGCCGCTATCCTGCGCCGGTCGGTCCCTGTTTCAAGACCATCCCCGACGAGGGCAGCAGATGAAGATCCATTTCTCAGCATCCGGTCATGACGAGGCAGAGTTGCGTTTTGCGCGGCTGACCGAGCGTTACGGCCAGCATTCCATCGAGGATGCGGACTGCATCGTCGCGCTTGGCGGCGACGGCCATATGCTTCATGTGCTTCATGAAACGCTGCAACACGACCTGCCGGTATTCGGGATGAATTGCGGCCGGCTCGGCTTCCTGATGAACCATTTCGCCTCTGACGAGCTTGTCGAGCGGATCGAGAGCGCGGAGACGGCCCCCATCCACCCGCTGCGGATGAGTGTCATCTGTGCCGACGGCAGCCGCCATGAGGAACTGGCGATCAACGAGGTGTCACTGATCCGGCAAACCCACAACGCGGCCCATATCCGCGTCGAGGTCGATGGCAAGCACCAGGTCGAGGAACTGGTCTGTGACGGCATTCTGCTGGCGACACCAGTGGGATCGACAGCCTATAACCTGTCGGCGCACGGGCCTGTGGTGCCGCTTGGCGCGGGCCTGCTGGCCCTGACCCCGATCTCGCCATTCCGTCCGCGTCGCTGGCGCGGCGCGCTCCTTGGCGAGACCGCGAAGGTGTGCCTGTCCGTGCTGGAACCGGATTTCCGCCCGGTCAGCGCCAGCGCCGACAGCACCGAATACAGGAAGGTCCGGCAAGTCGAAATCGAGCAGGCTTCCGACATCACACTTCGGCTGCTCTATGATCCCGGCTATTCGCTGACCGATCGCGCCATCGCCGAGCAGTTCCTTGTTTGATTTCATATACTTACGCTCGGTGACCCAACGCAACGCCTTGCGCTGATGGGCACGTCGCTTCGCGAGGAAATGATCAGTCTCAGCCTGTTCGGCGGCAGGCTAGCCCTGGCCGAGCTGATCCTGTTCTCGGTCTTCCTGACAGATATCCTGCTGCTCGGCATAATGGGCGAGATCAACCTGTCGGGTGTGCTGCTGGCAAATGCCACCTTCGTGCTGTGCTATGTCACCGCGCTGGGGTTCCTGCAAGGCGCGCTTCCGCTTGCCGCGCAGCGGTTCAAGGCCGGTGATCGCGGCGGGTATCACGCCATCGTTGCGATGTCGCTGCTGCTTGGCGGCGGGATGGCAGTGCTGGTGCTGCTGATTTTCCTCGTCTTTCCAGTTGCGCTGCGCCTGTTCGACTACCGGCCGGACCTGATTGCCGAGAGCTGGCGCTATATTTCCTGGGTGTTGCCCGCCTACATGCTGGCGATGGTCTATATTCCGGTGCGCAACGGCGTCATCGCCACCGGCAGCAGCCGCTGGTTCCTGACGCTCAGCCTCGTGACGCTGTTTCTGAACGCCGTTACCAGCTACGTCCTCGGCTTCGGCATCAGCCTCGGCGGGCTGACAATCACGGGCATGGGCACCTCCGGCATCGCACTGGCCTCGACCATCGTCGATTCCATGCTCTTTGCCGGGTTTGTCTGGCTTCTTCACCGCAACGGCTTCCGGCTGTCGGGCATACCGGTCGACGCATTGACCGCGCGCCGCTGGCCGGTGGTGCGACGCCAGCTTGCGCCTGCGATGGCCATCGGCATTCCGATCGGCATCGTCTTCTTTGTCGATTCCACCCTGTTCTCGTCGCCGCCTTTCATGCCGTCATCATCGTGCTGGCGGCGATCTTGCGCGGCTTGCTGGATGTGAAAACCAGCATGGTCACCATGCTTGTCTGCTATTGGGGAATCGGGCTTGGGCTGACGGTGCTGTTCGTCGAAATCCTGCGGCTGGATGTCTGGTACGCGCTGCTTGCCGTCGTCATCGCGCTGGCGACATCTACGGCCGGTGATTGCCTTGCGTCTGCGTCTGCGGCTTAAGATGCCGCGGGACGCGCTCTAGAACGTCATGCCATAGGGCGCGAGGCTGGCCGCCAGCGAGTCGCGCTTCTCGTCGCTGATGCCGCGGAAGGGCGGACGCAGATTGTTCCACCGCGCATCGCCTGTACGGCGCGCCAGAAGCGCCTTCTGCGCCGGAATGGGGGCATAGTCCTGGAACAGCAGCCGCACATCCTTCACCGGCTTGTGCGCGGCCTCGGCCTCGTCCCACTTGCCGGCGTGGCACAGATCGATGACATTGGCGATGCCCGAGCCGTTCAGGTTCGCCGTCGCCGAAATGCAGCCCGGCCCGCCAAGGCGGATTGCGTCGATCACCGGAAGCTCGGCCCCCGGATAGACGATCAGCCCGTCGATGGCCAGCAGCCTACGGGTATTGTCCCAGTCGCCGGAGCTGTCCTTGATGCCGACGATGACGTCCGGATAGGCGGCGCGAAGCCGTGTCACCAGCTCGATGGACAGGCCGACGCCGGAAACCTGCGGGATGTGATAGAGATAGATTTGCAGTTCGGAGTGGTCGACGCCGTCGATCAGCTTCTCGAAATAGTCGAACAGCCCATCATCGCCCATGCCCTTGAAATAGAAGGGCGGCAGCGTCATCACGCCGGCGCAGCCAAGCTCGACAGCATGGCGCGACAGGGCGATGGATTCCGGAAGGTTGCACAGACCTGTTCCAGGAATGATGACCTTGGGGTCAATGCCGGAGGCGACAAGGCCCTCAAGGGCTGTTATACGCTCAGCGCTGCCGACCGACAGGGCCTCGCCGGTGGTGCCGAACGGCGCCAGACCGGAACATCCCGTCTGCAGCAATTCAGCGGCCAGCGCGTTGTACATGTCCTGGTTGAACGACAGGTCGTCGTTGAATGGCGAGAGGATCGGCGCAATCAGGCCCTTGATCATTGTACTTCCCTTTCCGATTGCCGGTGGACGGCTTTTCGTCATTCTATCGGGTTATCACCGACGGTTGAAGGCCGCCAGTTGCAAATCGCCTCAGCCCTGCCATCAGGTCATTTGTCACCGGTGATCCTGTCCAGAAATCTGTCGATCCGGCGCCACATGTCAATCTGCACATCCGCCGTCTCGTAGAGCAGCTCGTGCCGCGCGCCTGCGAATTCATGACGGGTGCAATCCGGGATCCAGCGGAACATTTCAGCAAAGGCGGCATATTTGACAATGGTCTCGCCAGAGCCCGTCAGCGCCAGGACCGGACAGCCGACCGACCGCAAAAAAGCAGGGTTGAGTGTCGTTTTGGCACAGGATTCATAAGCAGCCGCCACCCAGCCGACACTCGCCCCGTAACGCCACATCTCCGGCACATCGTCATACCAGGAAAACCGCTGCTCATACCCTGTCGGGCAGCGCGTCAGGCTGTTGCCGGCCGAATAGATCCGCTCATCCTCGAACCGTCGCTGCTGGTTTCCGGGCGCAGGATGACGCTCGCGCCCGGCGAGGACAAGAAGCCGTGCCAGCAGCCTGACACCCCAGACAGGGGCCGGACGCGGCACCATCATGGGCGACAGGGCGATGGTCGCGGCAACACGATCGCCATAGCGCGAGGCCAGCCGCAGCGCCAGATGGCCACCCATCGAATGTCCCAGAATGATGATCCGGCCACGCGCAAGCCCGGCCGCCTGCACCAGTGCGTCCATCGCGGCGAGATGCTGTTCGAACCTGTCGATATGGACCCCATGATCGCTGGTGGCCAGATTGCCAGACCGCCCCTGCCCCGGCCAGTCGATGATCAGAACGCTGTGCCCCCTGGCATGGAGATGCGCCGCCGCCGGACTGAATTTCTCGCAAAATTCGGTGAAACCGGGGCAAATCAGCACCGGCAGGCCGCCGCCATCCGATTTCCAGAAATGCCCGCGGACCGTCAGGCCGTCGCTGGTCGCAAAGACATCCTCGCCGCCGAGCACCGGCAATCCCGCTGCGACGGCATGGGTGAATGCGCCGCCACCCATGGCCTACTCCGCCGGCCGGGTCTGCGGAAGCGGGACGACATCGCCGGACGGCGCCTCGCCATCCGCGAAGCCTTTCGACTGGCGGTCCCACATCTGCTTGTAGAGCCCGTTCATCGCCAGCAGCGCGGCATGGCCGCCGCGCTCGACGATCCGGCCCTCGCTGAGGACAAGGATTTCATCAGCGTCGATGATGGTCGACAGCCGGTGCGCGATGACCAGCGTGGTCCGCGCCTTGGACACCTCGTTCAGCGAGGCCTGGATTTCCTTTTCGGTACGGCTGTCCAGCGCCGACGTCGCCTCGTCGAACAGGAAGATGGACGGCCGTTTCAGGATCGCGCGGGCAATGGCCACACGCTGTTTCTCGCCGCCAGACAGCTTCAGCCCGCGCTCGCCGACCATGGTGTCGTATTTCTCCGGCAGCATGTCGATGAACCCGTCGATCGCCGCCATCCGCGAGGCATCCTCGATCTCAGCGGGGGTCGCGCCATCACGGCCATAGCCGATATTGTAGCCGATGGTGGCGTTGAACATCACCGTGTCCTGCGGCACCATGCCGATCGAGGCGCGAACGCTGGATTGCGTGACCTCGGTCAGATTATGCCCGTCGATGCGCACCGTTCCCTTGTCCGGGTCGTAGAAGCGGAACAGCAGCCGCGAGATCGTGGTCTTTCCCGATCCGCTGGGCCCGACAATAGCGACCCGCTTGCCTTTCGACACGGTAAAGCTGATGCCCTGCAGGATCGGCCTGTCCTTGTAGGAAAAATGCACGTCCTCGAAGCTGACGCTGCCGCCGTCGATGGCGATGTCGCTGGCGCCATCACGGTCACGCACGCCGACGGGCTCGTCGAGAAAACTGAACATGCGCTCCATATCGACAAGCGCCTGGCGAAGCTCGCGATAGAACCAGCCGAGGAAGTTCAGCGGCACATAAAGCTGCAGCAGATAGGTGTTCACCGCCACGAAATCGCCGACCGTGAGCTTGCCTTCCTGAATATGGAGGCCGGCCATGCCCATCATCAGCATCATGCCGATGGCAATGATGGTGCCCTGCCCGATATTGACAACCGACAGCGAGGTGCGCGAGCGCACGGCCATCGTCTCGTATTTCTTCAGCGCCTCGTCATAGCGCTCGGTCTCGCTTCCCTCGGCGTTGAAATACTTCACCGTCTCGTAGTTCAGCAGCGAGTCCACGGCGCGCGTCGCCGCCTCTTCGTCGGCCTCGTTCATCTCGCGCCGGAACTTGATCCGCCATTCGGTCACACGGATGGTGAAATAGGCGTAGGCCGCCACCGTCAGTATCGTCACCGCGGCATAGAACCCGCCGAACATCGACCACAGGATGATGCTGACCAGCAGCACTTCGACGAACAGCGGCAGCACCTCGAAGAAAACGATGGTCAGGAGAAACTCGATCCCCTTGGCGCCGCGGTCGATGGCACGGGTCAACCCGCCTGTCTGGCGTTCGAGATGAAACCGGAGCGACAGCTGGTGCAGATAGGCAAAACAGGTGATGGCGGCGCCGCGCACCGCGCGCTGGGCAACGGATGCGAACAGATACTGCTTGGCCTCGGAAAACACCTGCTGGCCAAGCCGTGCCAGCGCGTAGCCGGCAACCAAAAGCAGCAGGATCTTCACCGAGAACCCGGCCTCATCGTTCACCATGTCGACGGCCGCGCCATAGAGAAGCGGCGTAATGATGTTGGAGCCACGCGCCGCGACGAGCGCGCTGAAAGCAGCCGCGATCCGGCCGCGCACACGCCAGTCACCACGCGGCGCGGTATAGCCCCACAGCTGCCCGAGAAGGGCGAATGTCTTGCCAAGGCCGGGGTTTTTCATCGTCAGGTCCGGAAATCAGGAAAGACCAAGGCGTCTAGCCCTGGGATGCGACGGTAAAGCTTTCTCCGCAACCGCACCGTGCCGCCTCGTTCGGGTTGTTGAAAACAAACCGCGAGGCGAATTTGGTTTCTTCCCAGTCCATTTCGGACCCGATCAGGAACATGACGGCGGTCGGGTCGATCAGCAGGGTGACACCCTTTTCCTCGACCTTGTCCTCGAAAGGCTTGGTCTCGGTGGCGTATTGCACGTCATATTGCAGGCCTGAACAGCCGGCTGTCTTGATCCCGATGCGAAGCCCGATGATGTCGTTGTCGGCAGCATCCATCAGCGCGCGCACCTGCGTCGCGGCGGCGTCTGTCAGGGTCACGATCGGCTTGCCGGGTTCAAACATGGGTTCATGTCTCCTATGCCACAGAGGTATCAGAAACCGAGATCAAGCGCCAGCTTTGCGTCCTCGCTCATGCGGTCCGGCGTCCATGCCGGGTCCCAGACGAGCTCGACGGTCACTTCCCCGACGCCTTCAGCCGCGGCAACCGCTTCGGCTACCTGCCCCGGCATCTCGCCGGCGACCGGGCATCCCGGGGCGGTCAGCGACATGGTGATGTAGACATCGCCGCCATCCTTGCGGTCCACGTCATAGATCAGGCCCAGATCATAGATATTCACCGGAATTTCCGGATCATGGACCGTCTTCAGCGCGGCCTCGACGATATCACCGTCGGCTGGACCGGCGACACCGGCAAGCGGCGCACCGGCTGTCGTCTTGTAGCCACCCGAAACATCGGGCAAAAAATCGGCGAGGCCAGGCCCGTCCTTGATGTCCATGCGGCTTCCGGGCCCGTCGGGAAGATACGGGTTGTAGTCGTCGTCACTCATCGGCCTATCCGAAAATCCGCCGTACTTTTTCGAGCGCGTTCGCCAGCGCGTCGAAATCCTCAGGACGGGTGTAGACTCCGACCGAGGCACGCGCCGTCGACGGCAGGTCGAGATGATCCATCAGCGGTTGCGCGCAATGATGCCCGGCCCGGATGGCGACGCCGTCATTGTCGATGATCGTCGAGATGTCATGCGGATGCGCGCAATCCATGGTGAAGGACACGACCCCCGACTTGCCTGGCGCGGTGCCGATCAGGCTCAACCCCTCGACGGCCGACAGCCGCTGATGCGCATAGCTCAGCACCTGCTGTTCATGCGCGCGGATGGCGTCCATGCCGATCGACTGCACATAATCCACGGCCGCCCCGAGGGCGATGGTCTCGGCAATCGCCGGTGTCCCGGCCTCGAACCGCGCCGGCGGTTCGGCATAAGTCGATGACTCGATGGTCACCCGGTCGATCATGTCGCCGCCGCCAAGGAAGGGCGGCATCTCGGCAAGGATCTCGCTGCGCCCCCACAACACGCCGACGCCGTTCGGGCCATAGAGCTTATGCGCTGAAAACACATAGAAATCAGCGCCAAGCGCCGTCACATCGACCGGCATATGGACAACGCCCTGGCAGCCGTCGACCACCATCAGCGCGCCGGCGTCGTGCGCCAGCTCGGCGATCTCGGCCACCGGAAAGACCGTGCCCAGGACATTCGAGACATGCGGCACTGAAATGATGCGGGTGCACTCCGACATTTCCGCTTTCAGGCGCGCCATCGAAAAGGCGCCGTCATCCTCCAGCGTGAAGGCGCGGACCCTGGCCCCGGTCGCCTCCGCCACCATCTGCCAGGGCACGATGTTGGCATGGTGCTCGGCAATGCTGATCAGGATCTCGTCTCCCGGCTGCAGGCGCGGCTGCGCCCAGCAGCGGGCAATCAGGTTCAGCGACATGGTCGCACCGGAGGTCAGGACGATCTCGTCACCCGACGCGGCGCCGATGAAGCCGGCCACCTTGCCGCGCACCGCCTCATACAGGTCGGTCGAGGCTTCCGACAGGAAATGCAGCCCCCGATGCACATTGGCATAGGTGTCCTGATAGGCCGACATCAGGGCATCGAGCACCTGTGCCGGTTTCTGGGCCGAGGCGGCGCTGTCCAGATAGACCAGCGGCTTGCCGTGCACCTCGCGGCTCAGGATCGGGAAATCGGCGCGAATGGCCTCAAGATCGAAGCTGCGGCGCGTGCCGTCCATCATGACGCCTCCCCGCCGGCGAGCCATGCTTCGGCCACCGGACGAAGAAGCCCGGCAAGGGTCTCGTTCTCGATGGTCTCGATGGTGTCGATCAGGAACGCCTCGATCAGCATGGAACGCGCAATCTCGTAGGGAATGCCGCGGCTGGTCAGATAGAACAGCTGCGTCGCGTCCAGTTCGCCAACCGTGGCGCCATGCGCGCAGATCACGTCGTCGGCATAGATTTCCAGCTCCGGCTTGGCATCGGCCTCTGCCTTGCGCGACAGAAGCAGCGCCCGCGACATCTGCTGGCCGTCGGTCTTCTGCGCGTCGGGCGCGACATGCACCTTGCCCTGATAGACACCGCGCGCGGTGTCATCCAGCACCCCGCGAATGATCTGGTTCGAGGTGCAGTTGGCAACCGCATGGTCCATGAAGGTGGTGATGTCCTGATGCTGGCTTCCGCGTCCCATATAGATCGCGGAAAGCTGGCAGTCGGCCTCCTCCCCCTGCATGGTGACATGGGTCTCCAGACGCGCGAGCGAGCCGCCTGTGCTGAGGCTGAAACCGTGAATCGACGCTCCGGCCAACAGCGCCACGCCGGTTGCAGCGAGATGCGTCGTTTCTGCGCCCTCCGCCTGGACCTTGACCTGCTCCAGCCGCGCGCCCGCACCGATGTCATGTCCGATCAGCGGCGCCGACAATCCGACGCTGGACTGGTGCCACTCGGCAAGCTGCAGCTTCGCACCGGCGGCCAGCCGCACGAGGATCGCCGGATGCGCAGAGGCGGCCCGGTCGTCGCCCTCGAACAGCAGCATCAACGGTGTCTCGACAGTACCCTCGACATCGATCAAAAGGTCGCCATTCATCACCGCAATTGACAGGTCGCTGACCGGGTGGCCCTTCGGCGCCAGCTCTGCCAGACGCGCCGTCGCGGCCTCGTCCGATTCCAGATCGCCGACCGTCACGCCGCCCGGAAGACCAGTCAGCCCGGCCGGATCGACAACACCATTCTCGAACCGGATGACATGCGCGCCGATGCCCGTCGCCGCGGCCATCCCGGGGCCAGACGCACTGCCGGCAAGGGACGCCACCGGGGCGATCTCAAGGTCCGACAGCTTGGCAAGGCTGGTATAGCGCCATGCCTCGACGCGCGGGCCCGGCCAGCCATTGTCCTGCCAGCGGGCCAGTGCCGCGGCGCGGGTGCCGCCAGTGGCTGTCACGCCGCTCAGATCAGGCTGCATCATCGATCCCGGCATATCCGGACTCCTCCACCTCGAGTGCCAGTTCCTTGCTGCCCGACTTGCGGATCTTGCCGCCGGCCAGAATGTGGACATAGTCGGGAACAATATGGTCCAGCAGGCGCTGGTAATGGGTGATGACCAGCATGGCGCGGGCTGGATCACGAAAAACATTCACGCCGTCGGACACGATCCTCAGCGCATCGACGTCAAGGCCAGAATCGGTCTCGTCGAGAACCGCCATGGTCGGCTCGAGCAGCGCCATCTGCAGGATTTCATACCGTTTCTTCTCACCGCCGGAAAAGCCGACATTGACGGCGCGCTTCAGCATGTCGTCGCTGATGCCAAGCAGCTTTGCCTTCTCGCGGACAATCTTCACGAAACCGAGCTGGTCGATCTCTTCCTCGCCGGCCTCGACGCGGCGCGCATTGACGGCCGCGCGAAGGAAGCTCATGCCGCCGACGCCCGGAAGCTCCACCGGATACTGGAACGCCAGGAACATGCCGGCGCGGGCGCGTTCGTCTGGCTCCATCTCCAGCATGGATTCACCGTTCATCAGG
>ENA-OSEY01002146-OSEY01002146.1-marine-metagenome-genome-assembly--contig:-NODE-2146-length-12955-cov-2.923047_pt1 | contig 12955 bp, 12 predicted proteins | sample MGYA00248465_ERZ534230 | MGnify/ENA primary metagenome ERZ534230 (study PRJEB26409, sample SAMN06344110) | marine metagenome | isolation source: Sea water from surface | place: Atlantic Ocean:Southern... | reverse complement strand
TATTTTTCTTTTTGATTTTTAAAATCTTTTGGAACGGCATGAGCCCCTAAAAATGTGGATTTTATGGGGAGTTCATACTTCTCTTTTAACCTTTTGATCACCCTTAGCATTTTGAGTTCACCTTCTAAGGTTAGTCCATAACCACTTTTAATTTCAATACCTCCAGTGCCTAAATTCATTACCTCTAAAAGTCTTTTTTCAGCGTTATAAAATAGATCATCTTCACTTGTCTTTTTTAGTCTTTCAGCAGAGTTTAAAATACCACCTCCTTTAGCAGCAATTTCTTCATATGTTAAACCATTAATCCGATCGATAAATTCACCTTCTCTAGTTCCAGCAAACACAAGATGTGTATGGGAGTCCATCCAACAAGGAAGAATTAGTTTATCTTTTACATCAATAATTTCCTGAATTGCAGATACTTCTAAATCATCCATTTTTCCGTATGATGCTATTTTTCCATCTACTATTTCTAGATATGCATTTTTGATGGTTTTTAATGAATTAGCTTCATCTCCTCCTAATGGTTTCTCTTGATTTTCAAGAATTCCGCATAGTTCCTTGATATTAATAAAGATCTTATTCATAATTAATTTTATCTAGGCTCCAAGCTTCAGGTTTTCCAGAAAAAAAGGTTTTTGTTTTGGACCAAATTCTATCAAAGGGGGTAGAGTTTCTATAGGCATTTAATGAAGTTTCATTATCCCAAATACTGTATGTGAAATAAACATCACCAGACGACTTTAATAATTCTACGTGTTTACATCCCTCAAATGATAAAATGACTTTTCTATTTTCTCCAAAAAACTGCTCAAAAGACAAATGTTTGGATGACGAAATCGATAATTTGACTATACGTGTTAAGCTCATGATTTAAATTCCACCGTTATTATATCGTTTATAGAAATTCCAAAAAGTTGGCTAGCTCCTCCACCGGAGCCTCTAACTCCTTTATTAATGGCAATTTCTAATAAACCTGTACTACTGAAAAGGGCCACTCTTTCCCCTTCAGGAACTTCATTGTAATTTTGATGAATATATTGAATACTGTACTCAGATCTTGTTAAGTAAATTCTAAATGTCCTGTTTTTGCCTACCTCTTTGAAAAGTTGTTTTGTGATATTAGTCATTAAATTTCCATACTTATCTACATAACATATCATTCCTTTAATGGTGTTATTATCAATAATTGGGCGATAAAGTTGTTTGGATACAATATCGTCAATGGGTTTACCTACAACAGAAGGAAGTCCACCTCTAGCTAAATGACATGCAATGGGTACAAATATATCTTTAGTTGGAAAAGAAAAGTCTTCTACATTATTATTGTGATTTATGACCCAAATACCATCGGGTTTCTTATCAAATATTAGTGAAAAAACGCCATTGTTGCTTCCAATAAAATATTGATCATGATTAGAAACAATGATATGTTCTGTGCTATTATTTGCACTCGTATCTACACCTATTATATGAATTGTATTTTTGGGAAATTCTTTAAATGTATTTTTTAAAACGAATGATGCATGGACGATGTCAAATGGAGGAATGTCATGACTAACGTCAATAATTTTTGCATCTGGTAATTGATTATAAATTGCACCTTTTATAGAGGCTACATAATAGTCCCTTAAGCCCATATCTGAGGTAAGCGTAATTAACATCTATTTGTATCGTTTAATTTATTGCTAATGATTAACTTTGACAGCCAAATATACACTAAATTACTCGCTCGCAATCCATCTTAATTGATAGAGAAAAAAATAAATATTCATCCCAAAGTACAAGCCATTGTTTTTGGTAAAAATGATGTTAATTATAATGCTATAAAAGCCTTTTTCCCCAAAATGAAATTTGTACTTAGAGGAGATATGTTAAAGTATATGGGGGATGAAAAATCGATTCATCATTTTGACAAAATTTGGAACCGTGTCATGGACTATTATGAGAACTTTAACAGGCTTCCGCTTTCTACTTTAAAAGATTTACTAAGTGATAATTATAAGCTCGATAATAGTAAACTTAGTGGCAAAGAGGTACTGGTTTATGGTAACAAGGGGCGTGTAATAAAAGCACGTACCAAAAACCAATTAAAAATGGTTAGTTCCATTCAAAAAAATGATCTTTTATTTGCGGTTGGTCCTGCAGGTTCTGGCAAAACATATACCGCAGTTGCATTAGCGGTTAAAGCACTAAAGGAGCGTGTAGTTAAAAAAATTATTTTAACTCGACCTGCCGTAGAAGCGGGAGAAAATTTGGGGTTTTTACCCGGAGATTTAAAAGAAAAATTAGATCCTTATTTACAGCCATTATATGATGCATTAAGAGACATGATTCCATCAGAAAAGTTAGCAGAGTTTTTAGAAAGTGGAGTAATCCAAATAGCTCCTCTTGGTTTCATGCGAGGAAGAACGTTAGACCAAGCTTTTGTTATATTGGACGAGGGGCAAAATACCACCCAAAGTCAAATTAAAATGTTTCTAACTAGGATGGGTAGGTCGGCAAAATTTATAGTTACAGGAGATGTTACACAAGTGGATTTACCTAAGAATCAAGTTAGTGGTTTAAAGATTGCTTTAGAACTATTTAAAGATCATTCCGAAATAAGCATAGTAAATCTTGATGAACATGATGTAATTAGACATCAACTAGTAAAAACAATTATAAACGCATTTAACAAAAAATAAATTGAATAATACCATTACGAAAACCAATTTTAATTTCCCTGGCCAAGTAGATGTGTATCATGGAAAGGTAAGAGATGTGTATAATATCAATAATGATCTTTTAGTCATGATTGTAACGGATAGAATTTCCGCATTTGATGTGGTACTACCCAAAGGTATTCCTTACAAAGGTCAGGTATTAAATCAGCTCGCAGAGCAGTTTTTAACAGCAACAGAAGATATTGTTCCAAATTGGAGAATTTCCTCTCCTGATCCCAATGTAACTATTGGTCATCACTGTACACCTTTTAAAGTAGAAATGGTCATTAGAGGTTATCTTACAGGCCATGCTTGGAGAACATATAAGTCAGGTGCTAGAACATTATGCGGAGTGTCATTAGCTGAAGAGATGAAAGAACATCAAAAATTTGACGAACCCATAATTACTCCATCTACAAAGGCTGATGAAGGTCATGATGAAGATATTTCAAAGGAAGAAATAGTAAATCAAGGAATAGTAAGCAGAGAAGAATATGAGCAGTTAGAATCATTTACTAGAGCTATCTACCAAAGAGGAACTGAGCTTGCCGCAGAGAGAGGTTTAATATTAGTTGATACTAAATATGAATTTGGAAAAAAAGATGGTCAAATTTACCTTATTGATGAAATTCATACCCCAGACTCCAGTCGATATTTTTATGCAGATGAATACAAGTATAGGTTTGATCACGATCTACCGCAAAAGCAATTAAGTAAAGAGTTTGTTAGAGAATGGTTGATGGAGAACGGTTTTCAGGGAAAGGAAAATCAACAAGTACCCGAGATGACTGCTGAATTTATAAATTCGGTCACTGAACGATATGTGGAATTATTCGAAAAGGTAAGCGGACAAACGTTTCTTAAAGACGAACATCAAAATCCCTTAGAAAGAATAAGGAAAAATGTAGTAAATGCACTGTAGAGAAAAAAGTTACAATTTCAGATTGTGTCCCATCTTTTCTTTTTTAGTAGATAGGTATTTTTGATTATGAATATTACATTCCACTTCAATTGGAACTGTATCTACAATTTCTAAACCGTATCCAATTAAACCTGTTCGTTTTTTAGGATTGTTTGAAAGTAATTTCATTTTTCGTATGCCTACCGATCTTAAAATTTGGGCTCCAACTCCATAATCTCTCGCATCTCCTTTAAACCCAAGCTTAAGATTGGCTTCTAGGGTGTCATATCCCTCTTCTTGTAGTTTGTATGCCTTCAGTTTGTTGAGTAAACCTATACCTCTACCTTCCTGGTTCATATAAATAATGACACCCTTACCAGCGTCATCAATCATTTTCATCGAAGAGTATAATTGATCTCCACAATCACATCTTAAAGAACCAATTACATCCCCAGTAAAACAAGAAGAGTGAACTCTTACCAGTACAGGGTCATCTTTGTCCCAAGTCCCTTTTATCAGGGCCAAGTGTTCTTCTCCTGTAGTTGTTTGTTTAAATGCTTTTAATTTAAAATCACCATACTTTGTGGGCATATCTACTTGAACTATCTCCTCAATCAAGGTTTCATGCTTCATTCTGTATGAAATCAAATCTTCGATAGTGATGATTTTTAAATCAAACTTTTTTGCGATATTCCTTAGTTCTGGAAGCCTAGCCATAGAGCCATCTTCATTCATGATCTCCACAATTAAACCAGCAGGCTCATAACCAGCTAGCCTACTTAAATCTACAGCTGCTTCAGTATGTCCAGCTCTCCTTAAAACTCCACCAGCTTTTGCTCTTAACGGGAAAATATGACCTGGTTTTCCTAAATCTTTAGGTTTGGTTTCAGGATTAATTAGTGCTTGTACTGTTTTAGCTCTATCTGTAGCTGAAATCCCCGTAGAACATCCTTCTCCGATAAGATCAACTGAAACCGTGAAAGGAGTATCAAAATGAGAGTTATTGGAGTCAACCATAAGCTCAAGCCCTAGTTCATCACATCTTTCTTCAATTAAAGGAGTACAAATAAGACCACGTCCATGAGTAGCCATAAAATTTATTAATTCAGGATTTGCATTTCTTGCAGCCGTTACAAAATCTCCTTCATTTTCTCTATCCTCATCATCGACTACAATAACTAGTTTTCCTTTTTTGATATCTTCTAATGCTTCTTCTACGGTATTCATACCTAAATTTTTATGCAAATTTAAAATATTATTTTCTACTCAATGTTTCCTTGTTTATCTTTAAATAGTTGAGCTAGTTGATTATTGAAAAGATCCCAATTATAATTCTTCTCTACAAATTTTCTTCCCTCATTTCCCATTTTTTGGCGTTTGGATTCATCACCAAGTAGAGATGTAATGATTTCTACATAATCAGCTACAGAATCTCCAACATAAATATTTTCACCGTCTACAGCTTCTAATGATCTATTAGCTAGGCTTGAAGTAACACAGGGAATTCCCATGGACATCGCCTCTAACAGTTTGTTTTGAAGGCCAGTTCCAATCTGCATGGGGGCTACAAATACTTTACCACTTTCATATGCCTCTCTAATATCATGGTACCAACCTCTAACGGTAATTTGATCGTTTTGCAGCTTTAGTAGCTTAGATGAGGGATTACTGCCAGCTATCAATACTTTTAAATTAGATTTTGATTTAGTCAACTCAGGAGCCAGATGATTGGCTATGTAGGTTGCAGCATCGATATTGGGTATGTAACTTAAATTACCTACAAATACAAGATCATATTTTTTCTCTACATCAATTGTTTGGTAATAAAATGTATCTATTCCATTTTGAATAACTTTTATTTGTTTGTTCTTTTCGTGCATGATGTCATCTCGGTCAGAAGATGAAATAATGATGTGATGTTTAAAAAATTCAAAGGCTAAATTTTCAAATTGTTGAAGTCGGTTGAATTCCATTTTCAAAATGGGTTTCATGATCAGATTTGAAATGGAAATTCTTCGCTCTATCCCTTTTGACAAAGCATCCATATAATCTAACGTAGAAGGAATATGATGTTGATCTTTCATATAGAGAGCAGTTCTAATAAGCTGGCAGTATATGTGATCAGGAGCTACCTTTTCAATAATAGAATTAATTTTTTTTTGAAAGCTACTAGAGTAAAAGTAATTGACTTGAAAGGGCTTATTATTCAAGAATGTTCGAAGCAGATTCAAACCTCTTTTCCAAATCGGTAAATAAAGTACTTTAATTGTTTTACAATAGGATTCTAATTTTTTGAGTTCTTGAACATTTATTTTTTGATCAGAAATAGAAATTAGATGAATTTCAAATTGTTTGCTTAACTCTTTTATTTGATAATAGGCTCTTAATTTATCGCCTTTATTTATGGGGTATGGAAACCGAGATGTAAGGATAAGAAGCTTCATATTGAATGCTTACAGAATTTAACCAAATTATCCACAATCTTATCATTATCATATAAGTTGGAAACATGAGCTCTAGCTTGCTGCCCTAATTTTTTAGCTTTTTCAAAATCATTTACAAGAGATTTGGCATGAATAATGAATTCATCTTCATTATTGGCAATTTTTATGTTTTCGTTGTGTTCAATGCCTTCAGCTCCAATTGAAGTTGAAATAATGGGCTTTGATAAAGCCATTCCTTCAATAATTTTTACTCTTATTCCTCCTGCAGAAAATAGAGGCACCAGCATGATATCCATATTATTCATAAACTCAATTGCACTTTCAACTTCTTTATGATTTACAATACCTTCATATTTTTCCCCTGAAAACCAATTGGGCATATTTTTACCTGCTAAATGCAATTCTACGTTTGTAATTTCTTTTCGAATTTTTGGCCAAACATTTTCCACTAGCCAACTAACTCCTTCTAGATTGGGTTTCCAGTCCATAGCTCCAAGGTGAAAAAATCTAATTTTTTCATGAGGTTTTTTTTCTGCTGGTGTGTATTCATTAATGTTTAAACCAAACGGGGCACATATAATGGGTTTTTGGTAATCCAAACTTTGGTATTTTTTTTCATCTTCTACGCTAATACAGGCTATGCCGTCTACCTCATTGATAACGTTCAGCTCATATTTCTTAAGTTGGTTTGAGAGAAGATTTAAGTAAATTTTTTTGGCAGGATTATGGGTTTCATTAGCTAATCTTTTCCAAATTATATGTTCTAGGTTATGCGATCTTAATATAATTTTTGCACTAGAATATGACCTTATGGTTTGAATGTAGGGAGTTGTAAACAAACTTTCTAGTATTACTAAATCATACGATTCTGCTTTTAGTGATTTTATTAGTAAGGCATTGAAATCCGGAGAGAAAAATCGAGATATGTTATAAGAATCATAAGTTACTAGGTTTGAAAAGGCATCAACAATATTTAATTTTGTATCGACAAATACATGTTCAATTTTACTTTTTTCAACAAAACTTTCTGGAAATTCTTCCTTTTTAAAAGGATGTTTTTGGGTACTTATAGTAAGTATTTTTATTTCATCAAATTTGTCAATTAATCCCTGACTAATATTCTTAATGGCAATACATCCCCCATCAATATGAGGATATGGAGGCTTATGACATATTTGTAGAATTCTCATCTTTTAATCAGTTTTCTTACTTGCTTAGTGTACCAATCCACTTCAAATATCTTAGCGTCTTTGTTAGCTTTATAAAATATAAAGAGTGATATAGGTGTAATGCAGATTGCACTTAACCACATTCCTATGTAAGGACCTAGGTTATAGTTTGAAGCCATTTCTTCCCCAGCTCTAGTTAAAATAAAATAAACTAAGAATATTAAAATAGCCGTTATAACGGGCCATCCCAATCCACCTTTTTTAACAATTGCCCCCAGTGGTCCCCCTAAAAAGAATAGCATAAGTACAGCATAAGACAGAGTAAACTTTCTATTCCACTCTATTTTCAAATCGCTTAAATAATCTTGGGAAGATTTCTCTTTTGATTTAGCGATGCGAATATGATTTCTCAGTTGATCTATTTTTTTGATGGCGACTTTATAATCTTTTTTCTGTTTGTGTTCAGGTTGTTGGTAAAATGCATGTGGAAAGTTTGAGTATTTATCATTGATTACTTGTTCGGTATTTTGAATAGAATTATGGGATGAGTTCGAGTCTTCTATCAAGATTAATTCGTTTAAAATTAATGTAGATATTTTATCAAAACGGTTTCTGCGCTCTACATTCACAGAGTCGTTTAATTTGTAGAGTTGAGAAAGATTTAACAAATACTGTTCTTTTTGATAGGATTTTTCACTTGATCGTTGAAATTCAAATGCATTCATTTCAAAAGAGAGGGTAGTATGTTCAAAATTATATTTTGTAAATGGGATGTTGGATTCTTTGAATGACTCTGGATTCCATTCTTGAATCATGTATCCATCTTCTAATTCAAGACTTAACCTGGATTTATCCTCTGGATTCACAAGTCTTCCTGATTTTGCTCTAATAACTCGTTTATAATCTCTTGGATCTTTTTTATAGGACCAAGCTCCTAGAGATTGTCTGTTCATGTTACTTCGGTCATAAATGAGTATATCTTTAAATTGATCACCTTCTTTGTTTTTACTGCCAATGCGAATGGCAAAATCTTCAGATTTGAAAAATACTCCTGGTTGAAGTACAAGAGCTACCTTTGTATTTTGAATATCTCTAAGTAGAACCCTCATTTTAAAATTAGCTACAGGCCAAAGGTTGTTGGTGAAATAAAATGCAAAAGCAGCAATAATCATGATGACTACAATTAATGGTCTCATAATTTTAAACAGAGAAATACCAGCTGACTTTAGGGCTAGCAATTCATTTTTCTCTCCCAAGCTTCCAAATGCCATAATGGAAGCTAGTAGTACAGATAATGGTAGGGCTAGAGGTACCCAGTTAGCAGATGCATATAAAAGGAGTTCTAAGATGATATTCGACTCGAGTCCTTTACCCATCAAATCATCTACATACAGCCATAGAAACTGCATGTCCAGTATGAGCATCCAGATAATAAAATTAAGTAGGAATGGGCCACTAAATGAGGATATGATCATCCATCCAATTCTTTTCATTTTAAATGATTGAGTTAATGAAAAGTAATTATCCCCCTATAGCTTTTTTTAAGTTGTCTACGTTGTTATCCCACATCAGTTGGATTTCATCTTCTTCTCCTTCTTCAGCAAAATCAGTAACTAATAGAGCTACATCTTTTGTTAAGTCATCTATTCTAATGGTCATTTCAAAGAAATAATCTTCATCTTCATCGTCTTCCCATTGGAATTTTACGGACTCACTTTTGCGTACGTTTTTTAAAATGGCGGTCTCTTCACTACCGTCCCAAAAAAACGTGTAACGATCATTTTTAATATTCACATCATCCGCAAACCACTCCGATAAACCACTTGGAGTACTAAGACAGTTAAATAAGATCGTAGGGGATGTTTTAATGATGTATTCTAAATCAATTCTGACTTTATCCATGCTGTTTTACTTTTCTTTCTTCTTCAGTTGGCAATATAGAAAAAATTAAATACAAACTTCCTAGAATAAAAAAAATGATAAAATAAAATTTTATAATCCCATAAAATGGATGAAGTTACTTATGTATATTTATTTATATTTGCGCCTCTTTTGGCGCGGTAGCTCAGACGGTTAGAGCGCAGGATTCATAACCCTGAGGTCGGGGGTTCGATTCCCCCCCGCGCCACTTCCTCTTAGTTATTAAAATCTAAAAAAAGCCACTGATGCTTCATTATATAAGTGATATTCAAAACATGAATGGAATTGCTTATAATTTCAACTGATTTCATCTTCAAAAAACTTGTTTTCATTCAAACTAATTTCATAATGTAAGATCCTTTATGTGCTGTAATCACATGTAATAGACAAAATCTTATTTTATTTTTATATGTGAGATCACACATTTGAATATAAATAATACTCTCCAAAAATATTCATGGATTTTAAATATATTTACCCAATTTCTAGGCCATTAAATAAGGCTTTCCCAATAACAACTTAAAGAGTTTTCTATTGACTAAAGTTATCATGATATTAGAAAGAGATTTTCCACCCGATTTAAGAGTGGAAAATGAAATATCTGCTTTAACAGAACAAGGTATTGAGGTACATGTAGCATGTTATACTTTTTCAAAGAAGAATAGTGTAGAATCCTACAATGGGTATACTATTCATCGAAAAAAAATTTCATCATTCACTTACAAATCAAGTGTAGGCGCTTTAAAACTCCCTTTTTACTTTAAATTTTGGAAGTCTTTTATCTCGAAACTTTGTAAAGAATATAAGTTCGATGCTATTCATGTACATGACCTTCCTCTGGCTGAACCTGTATATCAAATTGCAAAAAAGTTTGATCTAAAGTCAATAATAGACTTACACGAAAACTGGCCTTTTCACCTTATGGAAACAGCTCATACTAAAAAGCTTTTTGCTAAATTGGTTCATAATGATGATGACTGGATTAGATATGAAGAAACCCAAGTAAAACATTTTAATGCTGTAATAACCGTTGTTGAAGAAATGAAAAACCGAATTCAAACCTTAGGAGCCAATAATGTTTTTGTTTATCAAAACGTACCTAATCTTAATGATTTTGATCTTTCAACTACTCAGCCTATAAAGAGAGACGATATAGTACGATTTATTTATGTTGGAGGTGTTAATGAAAACAGAGGTATTCAACATACTCTTGAGGGATTTAAGTTATTGCTTAAAGATTACACTAACATTAGCTACGAAATAGTTGGTAATGGTCCTTATTTATCGCAGTTAAAAAGGCTTTCTAAGCACTTAGGAATAGAAGAAAAGGTCCATTTTCATGGGTGGAAGAAACAACAAGAGGCATACGAACTGATTAAGGTTGCTGATATATGCGTTATACCACATATACGATCTGTTCAAACAGACTGTTCTTCACCAAATAAATTGTTTCAGTATTATATTCAAAAGAAACCTGTCATCTCTAGTAATTGTACTTCAATTGAAAGAGTTTTAAATGAAACAAAAGGTGGTAAAACATATACTGACCAATCTCCTGAAAGCTTTGCGGGTGTAGCCAAAGAATACCTAGAAAATAGAGATACAATTTTACTGGATGGATTAAATGGGTATAACTCGGTTATTGAGCGATATAATCTTGAAGTCGAGAAAACAGAAATAATTAAAGCTTATCAAAAGCTAGGTTTATGTTAAAACAAGTTGATTCTTCTTTAAAAAAGCTAGAAAATTGGTTTGATAAAAACGGTACCAAAGGGTATGATCCATACGATGTGAAAGGATACAATTCGTACACTCTTCAGCTCTGGGAAGATTTTAAGCTTCTTAATTGGCATCAAATAATAAGTAGACTATTTCTTTTAGATTTTGCTGACTCATATTTTCCCATTATAACGCGGAAATTTCTTTTTGTGAAAAAGAAAGATCATCCTACAGTACATGGCTTATTACTTTCTTCCCATTGCATTCTATATGAAGTCAATAGAGATGAAAAAGACCTAGAAAAAGCTAAAAAACATGCTGATTGGTTAATTCAAAATCAAATTCAAGATAAAAAATATATCTCTTGGGGAACTCCATTTAATTGGAAATCAGGAGAAAAAATATTTGGTTCAAATACATCTTTATCTGTTGTGAATGCATGGTGTGGTGAAGGTTTTCATCGTTTATACTCGATCACAAAAGAGGACAAATATTTAGATATTCTGCAAAGTATTGGAAATAATATTGTTGAAGAAATTGGGTATATCCGGCTAAATGAAAATGAAATATGTTTTTCTTATTCAAGTGAGAAAAAGGACTACATATTAAATGCTAACTTGTTTGCTGCAGAATTTATTTTAAGAACAGCTAAATTAATAGACAATTCCCATTGGATTGAGTTAGCCAATCAGGCTACTTCATATGTCCTCAGAAATATAAAGAAAGAAGGATATTTAAACTATTTTGGAGATGAACAAAATCAGCCCACTGAAAATGACGTTTATCATAGTGGTTATGAAATAAGAATGCTTTATCGAATAGCAGAATTAAGCTCTAGGGACGATGTTAAAAAAGCCGCTGAAAAATACCTCTCTTACTTTGTTGACTCATATTTTGATTCAAATGGTATAAAATTCAAGAAATCACATAAACTACCTATTGATATTACAGGCTGTGCTGAAGCCATTACAACTTTGAGTTTACATGCTAACGAACAAGGTAAAAAAGAACTACATCTACTTATGAACTTCATGACTAATAAATTCCAGTCAAAAAATGGAGCGTTTTATTATAGAGTACTTAAAACCGGGTACTTAATTAAAGCTCCCTATGTTCGCTGGGGACAAGCGTGGATGTTTTATGCTTTAAGTACTTATATACATGAGCAAAGATAAATTAGTTGTCATTGGTAATTCAGTAAGCATTCGAGTTCGTCCTGAAGACGGTTCTCTTACCTATGCTAATATCATAGCTAATAAACTTAATCTTGATCTCATTCACCTAGGAGAAGGAGCTTTACTTCTCGAAGAGTTTTTAAAACAGCAAAAACATCAAAAAATTCCTAAAAATTCACATGTTATTGTCAATTTTGGGATTGTAGATGCTTGTACACGACCAATACCTAAGTCACTCTATAATTTCATGATGGAAATCGATAAAAGTTCTTTTAAACAAATCAGAAGACTAATCCGATTTATGGAAAATAAATTCAGAACAAAGCTGGTCAAATTAAAGGGGAAAAAAAGTTGGACAGACAGAGATAAATTCATTCAACAAATGAATAATCTTATTGATATCCTTAAATCCAAAAATTGTAGCTATTCTATACTTGGTATTAATTATCCTAACAATAGAATTGAAAGTGTTCTTCCTGGGTCACAAAAAAATGTGATCCTATTCAATAAAGAACTTGAAAAGTTAAATAATTATATCTCAGTTCATGACCTAAATGATCAAGAATATTATCCAGATGGCATCCATTACAACTCTAAAGGACATCAATTAATTACGGATAAAATAATTAATCATTATGTTCTTGCAAACAGCAATTAATTTATTCCAAAAAGCTTCAATAGTTGTGCTCTATAATTAGTTAAACTTGTGCTTAACTCAAATTTCACCAATAGCACTAAGAACATTCCCCCAGCCAAAATGGTGTTTAGTATAATTCTTAGCAGCCCTGTCTGAATTATATCAGAAATAAAGACTTGTAAAATTATTACCACTAATGAGGTTGATAGAATCCACAAATGAGACTTACTGAACGGCAATACACTCAACTTCCAGTATAAAATGATTCCTCTAATAACATTATAT
>ENA-OSEY01002145-OSEY01002145.1-marine-metagenome-genome-assembly--contig:-NODE-2145-length-12955-cov-3.103743_pt1 | contig 12955 bp, 13 predicted proteins | sample MGYA00248465_ERZ534230 | MGnify/ENA primary metagenome ERZ534230 (study PRJEB26409, sample SAMN06344110) | marine metagenome | isolation source: Sea water from surface | place: Atlantic Ocean:Southern... | reverse complement strand
ATATGAAAAATGGATAAAACAAGCAGCTATTGAATTTTCTTCTGCTCCAAATATTAAAAGAATAAATCTAGCAAAAAATAATCTACATTAAAATTTATATTAATCAAATGATCAGATCTACAAATAACATTTACATTAATTCAATTGAACCCTCAGCTTTTGATTATATTGAGCTTTTAAAAATAAAAGTTATGCGCTTAGCAATTTTTACTGCAGGGGTTGCTATGATTATTGCACCTATGCCTCTAAATCCATTTATTGCCTTAGGATCTATTGTATGCATTGCTTTAGGAGCAGGTGCGTCTGGTGCATTAAATATGTGGTGGGACTCAGATATTGATTCAGTAATGAAAAGAACTTTAACAAGGCCGATTCCAAGTGGTAAAATCACTTCTGATCAAGCATTAAGTTTTGGTATTTTCCTATCGGTATTTTCAGTAATATTTCTTGCATTATTCGCAAATTTTTTATCAGCTTTACTTTTAGCTATTACTATTAGCTTCTATATTTTTATCTATACAATGTTTTTGAAAAGAACAACACCTTATAATATTGTTATAGGAGGTGCTGCAGGAGCTTTTCCTCCAATGATAGGCTGGGCTGTGTCTACTAACACAATTGGTATTGAAAGCATTTTATTATTCTTATTGATTTTTTTATGGACGCCACCACATTTTTGGTCTCTTTGTTTAATTACCAAAAATGATTATTCAGCAACCAAAGTACCTATGCTGACCGAAACTCATGGAGTGGAAGCAACTAAATTACAGATATTTATATATTCTATAATTCTTTCAATTCCTTCAATATTGATATCATTCTCAAGTATTGGAGGACTAATTTATCTAATTTCTTCAATATTTTTGAATGTTATTTTTATTTTTAATGCTTATTTGCTTATGATTAATTCTAAAAACTCAAAAAAATATCCTTTTGTCGTGGAAAAAAGACTTTTTTTATATTCAATATTTTATTTATTTGTAACTTTTTTGCTCTTATTGGTAGAACATTTTTCTAAATTTTTCTTGCCTTCTTATTTAGTCATGATTGAGGATTTATTATGGATTTGAATAAAGTAGAAGATGACTTAAATATAAAAAGAAAAAGTAGAAATATATGGCTGGCTTTAAGTTTAGGTCTATTTATAGTTATTGTTTTTCTTGTAACTATTGCAAAACTTTCTGATGGAAATTTAATAGAAGGTTTCGATCATACTTTAAGACCTAGTTTGCTGAAGGAGTAAAACAATTGGATAAAAAGAAAAAAACTATTTTTTACCTAGTTTTTTTAGTCTTTTTTATGGGATCAGCATCTTTTTTATCTGTACCCTTTTATAATTGGTTTTGTAAGGTTACTGGATATGGTGGTACCACTAATTATGCACAAGAAGAGTCTGAAACTATCTTGGATAGAGAAATATCAATTAGATTTGATGCATCATTAGAAAAAGGACTAGCGTGGGAAGTAAAACCAGTACAAAGAGAAATGATAGTTAATCTAGGACAAACAGGTTTGGCTTTTTATGAAGCATATAATCCAACTGATAAACCAATTGCTGCACAGGCTAGTTTTAATGTAGTTCCTTTTTCTGTAGGTAATTTTTTTAATAAGATTGAATGTTTTTGTTTTACTGAGCAAGTTTTACAACCTGGAGAAAAAATAAAAATGCCTGTTTCATTTTATGTTGATCCTGACTTAGTTAAAAATATTGAATCTAAAAAAATTACTTCAGTTACCCTTTCTTACACATTTTATGAGATTGACCTACCTGAAACAGCGAGTTATTTTGAAAGCACTGACAATTTGAAATTAGTAAAGCAAAAGTTATAAATTAGGGAAGAATACTATGGCACATGAAAAAAATCACGATTACCACATACTAAATCCAAGTATATGGCCGTTTTTAAGTGCCGTTGGTGCATTTATTTTATTACTAGGGTGCGTTTTATTTTTTCATAACTATACATCAATTGTTTTTTTCGCTGGATTGCTTCTGGTGATTTATTGTATGTATGGATGGTGGTCAGATGTAGTTACAGAAAGCCACATTGGTGATCATACGCCTGTAGTAAAAATTGCTCTTAAATATGGCGTTATAATGTTCATTGTTTCTGAGGTAATGTTTTTTAGTGCCTGGTTTTGGAGCTTTTTTAAGCATGCTTTATATCCTATGGAAGCTATTGGCTCTACATGGCCTCCTGCAGGTATTGAAACTTTTGATCCCTGGCATTTGCCATTAATAAATACTTTAATTTTATTATGTTCTGGTGCTGCAGCTACATGGGCTCATCACGCAATTGCGCATGAAAATAACAGAAAAGATTTAGTTAATGGTTTAATTATAGCAATACTTTTAGGCGTACTCTTTACTATTTTTCAAGCTTATGAATATAGTCATGCTGCTTTTAGTTTTTCCGGCAATATATATGGTGCAAACTTTTTTATGGCAACTGGGTTTCACGGATTTCATGTAATAGTTGGTACTATATTTTTAGCAGTTTGTCTTTTTAGAGCACTTAAAGGACATTTTACGCCAGAAAGTCACATCGGTTTTGAGGCAGCAGCATGGTATTGGCACTTTGTTGATGTAGTATGGTTGTTTTTGTTTGCGGCCATATACATCTGGGGATCATAGTTTGGTGTATCCTTTTAATGTTTATAAGCAGCTTTTTAGAGTTTAAATTCAATTTTTTGGTGTAAGATTTTGTTGGTGAAACGATTGCTATTTCCAGTAAGTTTAGGACTTTTGGGGGTATCTATCCTGTGTATGCTTGGAATATGGCAAATAAATAGACTTAAATGGAAAAATAATCTTATTAATGAAGTATCCACCAGTATTGCTATGGAACCGCAAGCATTAAACCCAAAAAATATTGGTATTGATTCCCAGTATTTACCAGTAACCTTTGAAGGTAAATTTTATGAAAACGAAATTCACGTTTTATTTTCTTTAAAGCCTTATGGACCTGGTTTTAAAGTTATTAGACCTTTTAAATTAAAAAGTGGTGAGATTATTTTAGTTGACTTGGGGTTTGTTAGTGAAAGTAAAAAAAATGTTTTAAGAGAGATAGAAGATGGTAAAATTTCAGGTAATATTTTTTTTCCAAATGAGACAGATACTTTTACTCCCGAACCAAATTTAATAAAAAATATATGGTTTTCTAGAGATTTAGAAAAAATGTCTAATTATTTAAATACCAAACCTATTCTGGTTATATTATCTTCTAAAGTTAATGATGAAAGTATAGTGACTACTCCATTAAGTCCAAATTTTATAAATAATCATCTCCAATATGCTATAACTTGGTTTAGTATGGCACTTGCTTGGCTTTTTATGTCTATTTATTTAATAATTAGATTAGTTAGTAATCACAAAAAAGTGAACTTAAAAAATGTTATATAAATCAACAAGGGGAAAAATTAGAAATGTACCCTTTAAAGATGTTCTTTTTTCAGGATTGGCACCAGATGGAGGATTATATATTCCTGAAAAGTTACCCGATCCTCAACTTTTTAATATTAGATCATTTAGTGAAAAAAAATATGAAGAAATTGCTCAAATAATATTAAAACCTTTTGTTGGTAGTTTTTTCGATAATTGTCAGTTTAATAATATAACAGAAAATGCATATAGCAAATTTAAGACTCCAAATAAATGTGAATTAATAAGTTTATCAAAAGATCATATGCTATTAGAATTATTTCATGGTCCTACATATGCATTTAAGGATTTTGCAATGCAGATGATTGCTCAAATGTTTCAAGAAGCACTAAGAAAGATTAAAAAATCAATAAATATTATTGTGGCAACATCTGGAGATACTGGTGCAGCTGCAGTTAATGCTTTTGCAAATATAGAAAATATAAATTTATTTGTTTTATATCCCAATAATCGTATTTCTGAAATTCAAAGACGTCAAATGACTACAGTAGATTCTTCAAATATTAAAATTTTTTCTGTTGATGGTACTTTTGATGACTGCCAAACAATAGTAAAAACCATTTTCAATGATGTAAAGCTATCAAAAAAAATTTCGTTAACGGGTGTTAATTCAATAAATTGGGCAAGAATTATATCTCAAGTGGTTTACTATTGTTTTGCAGCAAGCAGGATTGATTTTCAAAGAAAAATAGATTTTTGTATTCCAACGGGAAATTTTGGAAATATTTATGCAGGTTATGTTGCAAAAAAAATTGGAACTAATATTGATAAGTTAATAGTTGCAACTAATCTAAATGATATATTACATAGAACAATTACAACTGGTCGTTATTTCAAAGATAAAGTTTACAAAACTCATTCGCCTTCAATGGATATACAAGTTTCTTCAAATTTTGAGAGACTACTTTATCATATTTATAAAAAACCAAATATTGTAAAAAAACAAATGGAAGAACTTAAATTAAATGGTTTTTATCAAATCGAAGATACTAGTTTGAATAAATTAAAAGAGGATTTCTCTAGTGGTGTAGCTTCAGAGGAAGAAACTTTATCAGAAATATTAAACGTTTATAAAAAATCTAATATAGCTATTTGCCCTCATACTGCAGTTGGTACTTTTGTTTCAAGGAAATTTCTTAACAAAAATAAAGTAATGATTACTCTAGCAACAGCTCACCCATCAAAATTTATTGATTCAGTTCAAACAGCTCTGGGTACGACTATAGTACAACCAAACGAAATGAAAGAGTTGTATTCTAAAAAAGAAAGCGTTATTGATGCACCAAATGAAGTAAACTTTTTCAAAGATATTTTAAACAAAGAGAGTTAAAGTGACAATTTCTATTGATAAACTTAAAAACGGAATAAGGGTCATAACTGAGGAAATACCTTCCATTGAAAGTGTATCTGTTGGTATCTGGATAAATGCTGGAAGTCGAAATGAAAAGAAAAAAGAAAATGGTATTGCTCATTTTTTAGAACATATGGCCTTTAAAGGAACAGAAAAGCGAAGTGCTCTCCAGATAGCTGAAGAAATTGAAAATGTAGGTGGTTTTATCAATGCTTATACTAGTAGAGAAATTACTTGCTATTATGCAAAAGTTTTAAAAGATCATTTACCATTAGCAGTAGATATACTGTCAGATATTATAAGCAACTCAATTTTCAATGAGAAAGAGATTGAGATTGAAAAAGGAGTTATAATTCAAGAAATAGGTCAAATGAAAGATACTCCCGATGATGTAATTTTTGAATTACTTCAAAGAGAGGCATATGCCGATACTCAATTAGGAAGGTCTATTTTAGGTTCTGAGGAAAACATTAAATCCTTTAAAAGAAAAAATTTTACTGATTTTATAGATAATAATTATTTTTCTGAAAAAATCGTTATATGTGCTGCTGGAAATTTAAAGCATAAAGAATTGTGTAAATTAGCGGATTCATTAAAAAACATTAAGGCATTAAAAAAAGAAAGTATGGTAAGTAAGGTTCAATTTATAGGAGGTGAAAAAAGAGTAGTTAAAGATCTAGAACAAGCTCATTTCGCAGTAGGATTTGAGGCACCAAGTTTAAAAAGTCCTAAACTTTTCGCTGGTAAAGTTTTTTCAGTTATAATGGGTGGAGGGATGTCTTCTAGACTTTTCCAAGAAATAAGAGAAAAAAGAGGTCTTTGCTATTCAATTGGAACTTCTTTTGATTGTTATTCAGATAATGGAATGTTTTTATCTTATGCTGGTACTTCTGGAGAGAAGGTAAAAGAGCTTTCAGAAGTCATTGCTTTAGAATTTAAAAATTCTACTACCAGTATTACAGAAACTGAAGTTGAGAGAGCCAAGACACAACTAAAATCAAGTTTATTGATGGGACTTGAAAACTCTACTAGTAGGAGCGAGAGATTAGCAAGAGGTTTAATACTTTGGGATAAAATAGTTGAGGTTCAAGAAACTATATCAAAAATAGACACTGTAAAACTTCAAGATGTCAAAAGCTTTGGTGCAGAAATATTTCAAGATTCTAATCCTGCTATGGCATTATATGGTAAAGTTCAAGATGCTTTAGATGTTGAACAATTTTCCCAAAAGCTTTTGAATTGATTACAATTTTGATGAATTTATTCTCAAAGACCAAACCAATAATAATATCAGAAAGATTAATTTTAAGGCTTCCAGTGATCGCAGATTATGAAAATTGGGTTGTCTTAAGAAAAAAATCTGAAGATTTTTTAAACCAATGGGAACCAGAAAAAGATGTTAACTATTATTCAAAAAACTTTTTCAAGAAAAGAGTTAAATGGGCAAAAAAAAATTTTGACTTAAATATAGTTTTACATTTTTTTATTTTTTTACGATCAAATTATCAATTAGTAGGTGGCATAACTTTGGATAATATTCGTTATGGTCCTTTTCAATCAGCAACATTAGGTTATTGGCTTGGCGAAGAATTTTCTAAAAAGGGAATTATGACTGAGAGTTTAAATTCTGTGATGATATATGCTAGTAATAATGTAGGTATTTCTAGAATTGAAGCTGCGACCCTACCAAACAATATAGCCTCCAGAAGGTTATTGGAAAAGTGTAACTTTAAATATGAAGGGGTTGGTCAATATTATCTACAAATAAGAGGAAAGTGGCAACACCATATTTTATATGCGATTACATTTGATTCAAGAAAAAGTAAGTCTAAAAAACTATTGGGATTTTAAACATGAACTCTAATATAGTTCATTTTATTAATATCTTGAAAAAAGATTTAAGAGAATCCCAGATAGTAAGTACTGGGTCATTTGAGATAAAAGACCCTCGTGATAGACTTTTGAATAAATCAGAAATTTGCATTAAACCAAAAAACACTAAAGAAGTTAGTAAAATTTTAAGATTAGCTTATAAGCTTATGATCCCAATAATCCCAGTTGGTGGAAGTACTGGTTTAGTGGGAGGACAAATTGCGAATGAAACTGATCAAGTAATCTTATCACTTGAAAAACTTAATGAAATAAAATTTCATAAAAAAAGCAATTTGTTAAAAGTCCAATCTGGTGCCATTTTATCAAGTATAAAGAATCTTGCTTCAAACCATGGAAGGCTTTTTCCTTTAACCCTTGCATCAGAGGGATCGTGTCAAATTGGAGGAAATCTGGCCACAAATGCAGGAGGTTTAAATGTCATCAAATACGGGAATGTTAGAGATTTATGCTTGGGCTTGGAGGCGGTTTTACCCAATGGAAAAATATTATCATCCATGAAGTCTTTAAAAAAAAATAATATGGGATTTGATTTAAAAAATCTTTTAATTGGATCAGAAGGTACTTTAGGAATTATTACTTCAGCAATATTGAAAACATTTCCTATTCCAAAAAATCCTGTTTCAGTATTTTTTTCAGTGAATAATCTTAAAGATGTTTTGGTCGTTTTTGAAAAAATTTCTGAGCTGTATCAAGACAGAATATTAGCTTTTGAATTAATTAAAAATACTGGAATAAATTTTATCAAAGAGACAGGATTTTTAATCAATAATCCTTTCACAAAAAACACAACTTGGATGGTCTTAATGGAAATAGATGTCAATATAGGTCCAATAAGTATAAAAGAAAGTGTAGAACAAATATTGTATGACTATATTTTGAATGACAAAATTGTAGAAGTTTTTATTGCTAATACTTTAAATCAAAGAGACGAATTTTGGAAAATAAGAGAGTTAATACCGTCTGCAAATAGAAGAAAAGGTTCTATGTGTTCAAACGACATATCAGTACCTGTAGAAAAAATCCCTGAATTTATTACAAAATTAGATAGATCTATTTTATCATTTTCAAAAGATATTTTAGTAAATTGTTTTGGTCATGTGGGAGATGGTAACCTACACTACAACATTTTTCCATCATCTGCAGATAATAGAAACGATTTAGAAAAAAAAAGGTTACAATTATTAAATATTGTGAATAATTTAGTTAACAAATACTCAGGGTCTATTAGTGCTGAACATGGTATTGGCAGAATGAAGGTGAGTGAATTAAATAAGTTTGAAGATCCTGGTAAACTTTACATGATGAAATTAATAAAATCTGTTGTTGATCCAAAAAATTTATTAAATCCAGGAGTTATTTTTTGACTTTTAATTATAACTACTTTGGTCTTTCCAATTCAAATTTAGAACTTACACATGTGTAATCTTTATATCCCAATCGAGCAATAGGATCGTAAGCTAGTATATCAAAGATACCATTTTTTAAAATGTTTTCATTTATATGTACTCCAACAACTTCACCTATAACCATATTATTACTGAAACCAGGAAGTTTCAAAATTTTATATAGAGTACACTCTAATGATGCGGGGGATTTTTTAACTCTAGGTACATCTATATAAACACAATTAGTTTTTTCCAAATTTGCCAATACAAATTCGTCAGTATTTTTTGGATAATTTCCTGAAGTTTGGTTCATTTGGTTTAATAAATCCTTACTTACTATATTCACAACAAAGCATTTTGTTTCAATAATATTTTGAAGAGTATCTTTTGACGAAATATTTTTTTTTTGACCAGTAATTGAAAACATTATCATTGGTGGATTATCTGCTACAGCGTTGAAAAAGCTATATGGTGCTAGATTTACATTTTTTTCTTTATCTATCGTGGAAATCCAACCTATTGGTCTAGGAGAAACAATTGCTTTAAAAGGATCATGTGGTAAATTATGTCCTATTTCTGGGTTATAAAACATTTAATTACTTTCATTGAAATCAATTCTTGATAATTAATATATATTTTCTAATTTTGTAATTATATTATTTAGTTATAGAACTTCATAGCAGAATTGTTAATAAATTAATTTGTAATTTTTGAAATGATTGAATTTAAACATGAATCCAGAAGTGATCAAGATGGAATTGAAAATTTACTAGATCTAGTTTTTTCTCCATCAAGAATTAATTTAAGTTCTTACTCTTTAAGAAAAAAAGTTCCTAAAGTTAAAACACTTTGTTTTGTTGCTAAGAATACTGATGGCTCAATTATAGGTGTTATTCGATATTGGCCTGTTTTAATAGGAGAAAAAAAACAAATATCACTTTTAATAGGTCCAGTAGCCATTCATCCTACTTTTCAAGGAGAGGGCTTGGGGGCTTACTTGATCAATCACTCAATAAAAATATCAAAAAAATATGGTTGGAAAAGGGCAATATTAATCGGTGATATTGACTACTATAAATCTTTTGGATTCTTTCAACAAAATGAAAATAATATAAAATTCCCCCCACCTACAGATTCAAAAAGAATATTGTTGCTTGAATTGGAACATAATTCTTTTAATGGGGTAGAAGGTAAAGTAGTGAAATTTTGTTAATAAATAACTTATTTTTTAAACAGTTTGGATATACTTAATTTCTTCTAAATATTCAACAACTTGGTTTCTGACTGTTTCATAGTTTGCCTCTAGTGCGAATTCTACAATTTGTTTTATTTCTGATAATTTTATATTTCTTAATAGGGACTTAACTGGAGCAATACAGTTTGGTTGCATAGACAAGGTTTTGAATCCTAAAGAACAAAGCACTAAAGCTTCAATAGGTTTTCCAGCATCTTCTCCACAATAACTAAGTGGTAATTTATATTTTTCACTTTTTTTTATGATCAATTTAAGAAATGATAAGAAGCTTGTACTTAACATATCGTATCTTTTTCGAACCTTTTCATTTTCACGATCAGCAGCAAAGAAAAATTGTTTTAGGTCGTTCCCACCTACCATTAGAAAATCAACACTTTTAAAAAATAAATTTGGTGCAAATACAAGACTGGGAACTTCTAGCATTGCTCCTATTTTTATTAAGTTAGGTACAATTCGGTTTCTCTTTTTTTCTCTATTTATTTCATCTAATATGATATCTTTGGCTTTTAAAAATTCATTTATTTCTGTTACTAGTGGAATAACAATATTCAAATTTCTGCCTTTAGCCCCTCTAATTAATGCTTGAACTTGCATTTTAAAGACACCTGACCTTTCTAAAGTAAGGCGGATTGCTCTCCAGCCTAAAGTTGGGTTAGGTTCAATTTCTGGAGTAATCGTTGGTAATATTTTATCACTTCCTATATCTAAAGTTCTAAAAAAGACAGGATTTGTACCTGCACTATCTAACACTTTACAATAAATTTCCGCTTGTTCAGCTCTCTTAGGAACTTTATTACTAATTAAAAATTGTAGTTCAGTTCTATATAAGCCCACACCATCTGCTCCCGAGTCATCTAACGAGGGTAAGTCAGCCATCAAACCTGCATTCATCATTAAAAAAATTTTTTTATTATCGAGAGTTTTTGCCTCAAGGTTTTTTGATGCCAAAAATGTTTTTTTAGCTTTATTTCTTAATTTTAATTTACTTATATAAAGCTCTGAGATTGTTTTATCAGGTCTTAAATATGCTAAACCTTGTTCAGCATCTAATATTATCTTATCACCATTTGATATTTTATTTATAATATCTTTTGTTTGAATCAAAAGTGGAATGTTTAATGCTCTAGATACTATAGTTGTGTGGCTTCCCACTGAACCATCTTCCAATATAATACCTTTTAATTGATGTCTTAAAGAAACTAACTCTAGAGGAGAAATATTTCTTGCAATCAAGATCGGTTCTTTTATACCCTCTAAATTGATATAAGTTTTTTGATTTGTGAGAATTTTTAGAAGAATATTTGATATTTCATAAAATTCATTAAGTCTTTCTTTAAAATAAAAATTTTTAACTTTTGCAATTCTTGACTTTGTAGTTGTTTGTTCTTTTTCTACGGCTACAATTGCAGATAAGCCACTATCAATCGATGACTCCATTCTTTTAATCCAACTTCTGTCTTCAATTAAAAGTTTATGTGTTTCCAATATTTCTAAAAAATCACCTTTCTTTTTGAAATGTTTTTTACTTATGATTTCAGATAACTGATTATTAAGTTTACTAATACTTTTTTTTAGTTTTTGCTTTTCAAGCTTTGTGTTGTCAGCTATTGGATTTTGAATCTTAATTTGTGGTTCTAACAAAACTGTATTTCCTATTACTATACCTTCTTTCCCTACTAAACCATTAATAGACAATGGATTTTTTTTATCTTGGCTTAGTTCATCACTACCATCTGAACTAGTAAAAATACCTAATTCAGCCATTTCAGCTATAACCATTGCTACTATTTCTAAACCATAGACGTCATCTTCAGTGAACTCACGTTTTTTAAGATTTTGTATTACTAAAACCCCAAGTATTTTTCCTAAACGTTGAATTGGAACACCAAGGAAAGAATTATAAATTTCTTCACCAGTCTCAGGAAGATATCTAAATCCTTTTGTTTTAGATGCCTGAGATGTTTTTATTGGTTCCGCAGTGGCAGCTATTTTCCCAACAAGTCCTTGTCCAACATTCAGTTGTGAATAATGTACCGCTTTTGAACGAAGTCCTTCAGTAGCATAAAGTTCAAGTATATTATATCTATTTATTAAATAAATAGAACAAACTTCTGAGTTCATAGAATCTGCAATTATTTTAACTATTTTATTAAGCCTAGCTTGAGCTTCTCCTAGTTCAGACAAAGTTTTCTTAAGTCTTTTAAGCAAAATCCTTGAGTTATTATTAGGCATTGTCATAAAGTTAGACCTTGCTAAGTTCAAATGCCTCATGAAGTACTTGAACAGCTAATTCAAGATATTTTCTTTCTATTAGTACTGAAATTTTAATTTCAGATGTGGAGATGACTTTTATATTTATATTTTCATCACCTAGTGTTTTGAACATAGTTTGTGCAATACCTGAATGACTACGCATACCTATGCCAACTATGGATATTTTTGAAACTTCTATATCCACATCTAATTTTTTATATTCTAAGATATTCTTATTTTTTCCATTTTCTAGCGAACTTCTGGCCATATCGACTTGATCAGTAGGGCAAGAAAAAGTCACATCAGTTAAATTATTATCAGATATATTTTGAATTATCATATCTACATTTATGTTAGCCTTAGATAAGCAATCAAATACAATTCCAGCAACTCCAGGCTTGTCTTTAACGCTTAGGAGAGTAAGCTTTGCTTCATTTTTTGAGAATGTAATTCCTGACACTACTCGTTTTTCCATTATATCCTCCTCATCGCATAATATAGTACCTGTTCCCTCATTAAAACTATTAAGAACACGTAATTTTACTTTATACTGCATTGCTAGTTCTACGGACCGGGTATGTAAAACTTTTGCCCCAAGTGATGCAAGTTCCAGCATTTCTTCATAGGAAATTTTGTCTAATTTTTTTGCATTAGATGTAATTCTAGGATCTGTGGTATAAATTCCATCAACATCGGTATAAATATCACATCTTTCTGCTTTTATTGCTGCAGCTAGAGCTACTGCACTTGTATCTGATCCACCTCTACCAAGTGTAGTTACACGGTTATTAGTGCTAATTCCTTGAAATCCTGCGATTATTGCTACCTGCATTCCTGCTAAAAATTTTTCTTCAAGATTTTTAGTGCCTATATTAAGTATTCGTGCATTAGAGTGATTATCAGTAGTATTAATTGGAATTTGCCAACCTTGCCAGCTTCTTGCATTTATTCCCTCTTTTTGAAGTAGAAGTGCCATCAAACTAGATGAAATATTTTCTCCAGTAGATAAAATAGCATCATATTCTGTAGCATCATAAATTGTTGAAACTTCTTTAATTTTTTTAACTAAATTATCTGTAGTATTTCCCATTGCTGAAACTACTACTATAACCTTATTATTATTATTAATTTCTGCAGAAATCTTTGAAACTGCATTTTTCATAATTTTAATGTCAGCTACTGATGAGCCACCAAATTTCATTACAATCGTAGTCAAATTTTATTCCTCATAAATAATTATGATTTTTTAAAACTTACTTAATTTAGTTAATTAGTTTTACGATCAACCCAAGGAAGGGGAGTAACAGGAATACCATCTTCGTACAGGGATTTTGCTTCTTTAATTGTTGTTTTCCCATAAATTGACCGTTCTGGAG
>ENA-OSEY01002143-OSEY01002143.1-marine-metagenome-genome-assembly--contig:-NODE-2143-length-12965-cov-21.021260_pt1 | contig 12965 bp, 16 predicted proteins | sample MGYA00248465_ERZ534230 | MGnify/ENA primary metagenome ERZ534230 (study PRJEB26409, sample SAMN06344110) | marine metagenome | isolation source: Sea water from surface | place: Atlantic Ocean:Southern... | reverse complement strand
CCTATTCCCCAAAAAATAATTTTTCGTCTTTGTTCTAAAGGAAATTTTGATGCAACCATTCCAATTATGATTGCATTGTCTCCTGCTAAAACAAGATCAATTAAAATGATTTGTGTTAAAATTGTAATTTGTTCTGGAGTAATAAAATCAGTGGGCATTAACTTCTAAGTATCATATCAGCACCTTTTTCGGCAATCATAATTGTAGGTGCATTAGTATTACCCGAAGTTATATTAGGCATTATTGATGCATCAATTACTCTTAAATTATTTAAACCCTTTACTTTAAGAGTTTCATCAACTACTGCCATATCATCTTGTCCCATTTTACATGTGCCAACTGGATGAAAAATAGTTTGCGCATAATTTGATCCAGCTTTTACAAGTTCTTCATCGTCATTAATATCAATACCAGGTCTATATTCCTCTGGTTTATATTTTTTAAAAGTTTCAGACTCCATTACTATTTTCCTTGTAAGTTTCAAACCTTTTGCAGCAACCATACGATCATGGTCAGTTGAAAGATAGTTGAGTTTTACTTTTGCATAAATTCTTGAGTCTTTATTAATAATATTTACGTGACCTCTACTTGTTGGTCTTATATTTGATACAGTAGGTGTGAATGCATGAAAGTCGTGGTTTTTTGTAGCACCTAAAGTGTCCATACTCATTGGTTGCACGTGCCATTGAAGATCTGGCAATTCTAAAGAAGGATCACTCTTAGCAAACATACACATTTGACTAGCGCCCATTGTCATTGGTCCACTTCTATTAAAAACATATTCTAGACCAATCATTAATTTACCAAATAAACTATTCACTTTTTTATTTAATGATTTAAGTCCATTAACTTTGTAAATTGGTCTGAACATTAAATGATCTTGTAAATTTTCTCCAACTCCCTTTAGTTCATGCACCATAGTTACACCAAGGTCTTTTAATTTTTCTGAATTTCCTATCCCTGAAGTTTGTAAAATCTGAGGTGATCCAATTGACCCAGATGAGAGTATTATTTCTTTGTTAGCTGCAACCTTTTTCAGAGCATTTTCTTGCCAGTACTCAATATTTTTAGCAGTTTTATTTTCGAAATTTATTTTTTTTACATGAGCATGAGTAATAATCTTTAAATTTTTTCTATTTTTAATTGGGTTTAAATATCCAACTGCAGTACTACACCTAAATCCATCTTTCTCAGTTACTTGAAAGTATCCACACCCATGATTATCACCAGTATTAAAATCTTTCGTTTTTGGAATACCAAATTCTTCTGCTGCATTTTGAAATTCATTTAACAGCGGTAATTGAATTCTTTGATCTGAAACAGACAAAGGCCCTCCAACACCATGGTAATCATCTTTACCACGTTCTTGATCTTCAGCTTTGATAAAGTAAGGAAGAACATCATCCCAACCCCAACCAGTATTACCCAGTTGACGCCAAACATCATAATCTCTACTTTGACCTCTTATATATAGCAAACCATTAATAGCTGAGCTTCCTCCTAAAGTTTTCCCCCTAGGATAACGAATTGATCGATTATTCATTGTTTCATCAGGTTCAGTTTTGTAACACCAATCAACTGAAGGATTATGCATAGTTTTGAAATAACCAACTGGTATGTGTATCCAAGGATAATTATCTTTACCGCCAGCCTCAATTAAGAGAACTTTATTTTTTGGATTTTCAGATAATCTATTAGCCAAAACACATCCAGCAGATCCAGCTCCTAAAATTATAAAATCAAAGTTTTCCATCTATAGTTGAAAAGTTTTTTTTATAAATCTCATTTGTTCATCTTTACACTCATATTAATCAATTGTCACTTGTACGACCTTTGTTTTTCTGATTGTATGTTGTCGTTAAATTTAACTAACAAGAGGAAATATAATGAAAAAAATCATTTCAATGTTGTTTGCAACTGTTTTGGTACTTGGATTTGCATCTAGTGCTAATGCTGCAAAAACACTAAAATGTCAGACAGTTCTTAACACTAAAGCTGATGAAGTTAAAATGTTAAAGGACTTTACTGATACAGTAACAGAACTTACATCTGGTTCGTTAAAATTTGAAATTTTACCAGCAGGTGCAGTTGTGGGAGTTAAAGAAACTCTAGATGCTGTTGATAAAGGATTGATTGATTGTGGTTTCGCATGGACACACTATTGGTCAGGTGATCACCCTGCTGCTATGTTATTTGGTTCGCCAGTAGCTGGTGGTGGAGTAGGTATCGACAATATCGCATTCCTATCATGGTTCCAATATGGTGGTGGTAAAGAGTTATACGACCAACTTTGGAAAGAAATGGGAAGAGATATTAAAGGATTTATGATTCAACCAGTTGGTCCAGAAGCTTTAGGTTGGTTTCCAAAACCAATTAAAGATATGGCTGACTTTAGAAAATATAAGTTCAGAACTCCTCCAGGAATTCCAGGACAAACATACAAAGACATTGGTATAGCATCTGTTGCAATGGGTGGTGGAGATATTCTACCAGCTCTTGAGGCAGGAACTATTGATGCTGCTGAGTGGTGTTGTCCTAAACCAGACTTAACATTTGGTTTCCAAAAAGTATTAAAGCACTATTATCTACAAGGTTTACACCAAGTAGTAGTAAATGCTGACTTTTACATTACTGGAAAAACTTATAATGCTATGAGTGCTCATGAGAAAAAGTCTCTTGAAGTTGCAGCTAATGCTTCATTAGCTAAATCTTTAAGTTACAGAATCTATGAAAATGGAAAAGCATTACAAGAACTTACTACTAAACATGGGGTAAAATTAGAAGATACTCCATCAGACTACTTTACAGAGTACATGGCAGCTGCAAAAGCTACATTGAATAAAAACGCAGAGAAGAACAAATTCTTCAATGAAGTTTATACTTCAATGAAAAACTTTGCTGATGTTGCTGTTCCTTTCTGGAGTGGTGCTCAAATGTCTAATGCGAAGCTAGGAATGGCTCACGCTGCAACATTAAAGTAATCAGTAATTAATCTTGATTTTTTAGAGCGGACTTTTACAGTCCGCTCTAATTTTTTTAACTAGAATTTTATGGCAGAAGAACCTGGTAAACTAGATATCTCAGATGAAATGATTGCCGAAAGGCGAGGTGGATCAGGAAAAATGCCAACTGATATGCCATCATGGATGGCTAAATCTATTATTAATATTGATAAATTTAGTAAGTGGATTGGTAATATTGTTTGTTGGATATTGATGCCACTAATATTTGCAATGACTTATGAAGTTCTTGCAAGAAAACTATTTTTAGCACCCACAATTTGGGCTTATGACATTAGCCGTTTCCTTTACGGGGCGTTGTTTATGTTAGGAGCTGGTTACGCGCTTTCTCGAGGTGTACACATCAGAGCAGATTTTTTATATAGAAATTTCAAAACAAAAACTCAAGGGTTAATAGATTTTTGGCTATATTTATTATTTTATTTTCCTGGTCTTTTGGTTTTTCTTTATATGACAATTGGGTTTGTAGAGGAATCTATTAGAAGAGGTGAAAGAGGTATGGATACCACATGGATGCCTTTCATGTGGCCTATAAAAACTTGTTTATTAGTTGGAATTATTTTTTTACTTATTCAAGGTTTCTCAGAATTACTTAAAAGTTACTGGGCAGCTAAAAAAGGTGAGTGGCCAGGAGAGGATAAAAAATAATGATAGCTGAGTTAATTGATCCAGCAATTTTAGGTTTTATTCTCGTTGGTGTAATGCTTTTTGCAATTTTTGTAGGGTTTCCAATTTCATTCACTTTGATATTTTTAGGATTTGTTTTTGGATACCTTGGTTTTGGAAAATTAGTTTTTTATTTGATGACACTTCAATTTTCCATGGTAATGACTGAGCAAACTCTTGCCGCCGTGCCACTCTTTGTGTTTATGGGGATAATGATGGAACAAGCTGGATTAATGGAAAGATTATTTTCAGCTTTTCAATTAATGTTAGCAAAAGTTAAGGGTTCGCTATATTACGCAGTTTTATTTGTCTCAGTAATTTTTGCTGCAGCCACAGGTATTGTAGGTGCATCAGTAACTATTCTTGGCATCATGGCTGCTAAATCAATGAATAGATCAGGTTATGACGTTAAGCTAGCAGCAGGTACGATCACTGCAGGTGGAACCCTGGGTATTTTAATTCCTCCAAGCATTATGCTTGTTGTCATGGGTCCTATAATGGAAATCCCAGTTATAGATTTATTTGCTGCTGCAATCTTACCAGGAATACTTCTTGCAAGTTTATATGCAGCTTACACAACAATAAGATGTATGATTAATCCTAAGTTAGGACCAGTATTACCTGATGATATGAGAGCTGCCAGTATGAAAGAAGTTTGGGTTGAGTTTTTCCTTGGCCTGGTTCCTCCTGCGGCCTTAGTTTTTGCAGCTTTGGGGAGTATATTATTTGGATTTGCAACTCCAACTGAAGCAGCAGGATGTGGTGCTATGGGAGCATTACTTCTCTCTTTAGCTTATAAAAAATTATCACTGTCTAAATTACAAGAAGCTTTGGTAAAAACTTTAGAAATAACAGCTTTAATTATGGTTTTAGTTGCAGCTTCAAATTTCTTTGGTGCAGTTTTTGCAAGACTAGGAACACCAACTTTGCTAACTGAATTTTTATTAGGACTAGAAATGAACAAGTATTTAATTCTAGCAATGATAATGGTTATGATCTTTTTATTAGGCTGGCCATTAGAATGGGTTCCTATTGTAATGATAATAGTGCCAATTATATTGCCATTAGTAGAAGCATTAGGATTTAATTTAACTTGGTTTGCAATATTAGTTGCAGTGAATCTGCAAACCGCCTGGCTTTCTCCACCAGTAGCTTTATCTGCATATTTTTTAAAAGGAGTTGTTCCAGAATGGGATCTTAAAGACATCTATTATGGAATGATGCAATTTATGGTCTTACAAGTCATCGGTTTAGTATTAATTATAATATTTCCTAAAATTGCTCTTTGGTTACCAACTCTCTTATATGGACAGTAGAAACTTTAAGTTTTATATTGTCTAAGTGAGTCCTCAAAATTTAAAAAAAAACCTTACTAATTGGGATTTAGTTTCAGTTAATCCAAATGATAAAAATTGGGATTGGAAAGTTTTATTTTGTTTTTGGGGAGTAAATATTCAAAGTGTAATTGGTTTTTCATTAATCACCTCTTTATATATAATTTATAACCTTAATACCTTTGTTGTATTTTTTGGAACGATATTAGGAACATTACTAGTTTATCTTTTTTCAAATTGGATAGGAAAACCATCTCTAAAACACGGACTGCCTTTTGTTGTCCTATTACGATCCTCAATGGGAGTAATTGGCGCAAAATACTTTGGTTTAATAAGATTTTTGGTTGGTGTTTTTTTATTTGGCATTCAAACATATTTTTTATCAAAAGCATTTAGTTACTTAATAAGAATAGCAATTTTTTCTGTGGAGCCCGCAATACTTGATAAACAAATATTTCTTACATTTTTTTTAGGAATGAACTTAATTGATTGGTTTGCAATTATCACAGCAATAATTTTTCAAGGATTTTTATTTAGCATAGGGATGAATATGAATAAAAAGATTATAATTTTTTCAGCTATTACTGTTTATCTTGGAATTTTATTATTTTTTTTATCTGTATTACTTAGTGACGTTAAATTTACCACACAAGCATTTTTAGGATTATTAACTACAGAAAATTTTCTTGATAAAAATAATTTTGGACCATTAATTACAGTGACGAGCACAGTTTTTGCATATTTTTCAATTGTAATTTTAAGTTTCGGAGATTTTTCAAGATATGTAAAAAATGAAAGCCAACTTAAAATAGGAAATCTAAGTTTAATATTAAATTTAATAATCTTTTCTTTTTCTGCTTTATTTATAGTTTCAGGAATGGATGCTTTTTTAAAACAAGATCCTGAAAATTTAACTAGAATACTTACAAATCCTACGGACATAATCGGAAAATTAGATGATTTATTTTTGATTGTTTTAGCTTTAATTTTTATAATTATTGCTTCCGCTTCAACAAATTTAATAGTTAACTTTATTCCATCTCAATACACTTTGATTAATTTTTTACCTTTTTCTTTATCTGTTAAAAGCGCAGGTTTTATAATCACTATTATAGGTTTTGTAGTAGGAATATTTTGGTTAACTTTTCTAAGTCAAGTCGGCGCTTTATCTTTTATTGATACATTTGGAGCTTTTTTTGGACCTCTTTTTGGAGTAATGATTTCTGATTTTTATTACATTCAAAAAGGCAAATTAAATAATAAAGATATTTATTCTTTAGAAAATAATGGAATTTATTATTATAGTGGGGGATGGCATATAAAAGCAGTATACTCTGTAATTTTAGGATTTATCTTTTCGGCCTCAACTATTTGGAATACTAATTTAATGTTCCTTCAATCATTTTCTTGGATTATAGGAGCCTTTGTGGCGGCTTTTACTTACTTCTTATTAGCCCGAAAATAAAAAATGGAAAAAATTAAATTTGATTTTAAAAGTAGAACCGCGATTGTTACAGGGGGCGCTCAGGGATTTGGTTTTGATATCACAAAACGTTTTTTAAAATCTGGTGCAAAGGTGATAATGTGGGATAATGATCCGAAAGCTATAGATTTAGCCATAAAAGAAATTGATAGTCCTAATTTGAGTTCTCATGTTGTAGATGTCTCTAATTATGAGGAAGTTGATAAAATTGTTAAAGAAATTACAAAAAACTCAAACATTGACATTTTAATAAATAATGCAGGAATAACCGGCCCTACAGCTACATTATGGGAATATGACATTGAGATGTGGAAAAAAGTTGTAGAAATCAATCTAATGGGAACATTTAATTGTTGCAGGTCAATAGTGCCAAACATGATCAAAAATAATTATGGTAGAATTGTAAATGTAGCCTCTGTAGCTGGAAAAGATGGAAATGCTAATGCTAGTGCATACAGTGTAGGAAAAGCAGGAGCGATAGGTTTAACTAAATCATTAGGTAAAGAGCTAGCAGATAAGAATATAGCTGTAAATGCAGTCACTCCAGCGGGCGCAAAGACTAGAATTTTAGATCAAATGACCAAAGAGCATGTTCAAAGAATGCTATCAAAAGTACCTAGAGGAAGATTTCTGGAAGTTGAAGAGTTTACCTCGTTAATTTGTTGGCTTTCTTCTGAGGAAAACACTTTTTCAACAGCAGCAGTCTTTGATATTAGTGGTGGTCGCTCTACTTATTAACTTCTTGGTTTTTGTTCAACTATTTTGATATTATTAATTTTAGCTCTACTAAACTTGATGTCTTTGGACATAACTGGTGCAAAAATCATTATAGACCAGTAAATTAAGAGTATAAAAGCGGATATTGTCTTCATATTATTTATATAGAACCGAATGTTGAATTTTGAATGTTTAAATTTTGTCTAAATAATGTATTAAGAATTTTTTTTAATTTTTTATGAAAATTTTAATAAATATTTTAATCATCATAATTTTATCTATTAATTTGTCTTTAGCAGATGAATTACAAGTCTTTGATTTTACTGAAACAGAGCTCGCAGAACTTAAAGTTAGAAAGGTAAGAGGGGCTGACAATAAAACACTTTATACCGTTGGAACAAATGATAACGGAAATTATTTGAAATCGGTTGCTGATAATGCAGCTTCTGGCCTTGGAAAAGAGATCAAGATAAACTTAGATAAGACCCCATTTATAAACATAACTTGGAAAATTGAGAAAGATCTGTCAGGAATTAAAGAAAATACGAAAAAAGGGCATGATTTTGCTGCAAGAGTTTTTGTGATTAAAAAAACTGGAGCTACACCACTATCAAATAGAGCAATTAATTATGTTTTCTCAAGTAATAATGAGGTTGGGGCAAATTTTCGAAGTCCATATACAAAAAAATCAATAGATAATGTTTTAGCTAGCACAAAAGATAATTTAAATGAATGGGTAACAGTAAAAGCTAATGTTAAAGAGGATTTTAAAAGATTACACGATCTAGATGTTAAAGAGCTTGATGGAATTGCTATTATGTCTGATACTGATAACTCAAAGATGAAATCTATAGCTTATTTTCAAAATATATATTTTTCATCTCAATAATTAGAATTTAAGATATTTTTTAAGATAAATATTAAATAAAGAAAGTATAACAGCTACTACAACATCTTCTAAAGGACTTGCTTGTGGATAACCAAAGTTCCATGCGGTAACCATCACTAACCAAATTACAAATATATTCATTAAATACTTATACCTTAGTTTCTATTAAATAGTTTACTTTTTTGATATAATTATATTATGCATGAAAATTTTTTTCATACTTTAAAAGTTTACTATGAAGATACTGATGCTGGAGGCGTCGTATATTATGCTAATTATTTAAAGTTTTTAGAGAGAGCCAGAACAGAAGCTCTCCATTCAATTGGGTTCAGTAACCAAAAAGTGAAAAAGGATTTTGGTTCACTAATCATAGTAAAAGCTTGCAACATTGAATATAAAAAACCTGCAAGTCTTGAAGATGAACTAACTATAAGATCTTTTGTTAAATCTATCACTAAAACATCTTTTTTTATGAATCAAATAATTACTAAAGGTGATGACACTATAGTTGAAGCACAAGTTCATTTAGTTTTTGTTAATGATTTAGGTAAACCAGTAAAAATACCTGATGAGATTTACTCAAAATTTAGACCTTATTTTTGTGATACTATTAAAATTTAGCTATTTTCTTTGCCTTAATAAGTAATTGGTTAATCATAGTAGTCGTCACTAATTTTGTATTTACATTTCTTGGGCTTGGGTGATAACAAGCAATCAAAACTTTATTATCTGGCAATAAATATTTGTTTCCGTGTTTAAATTCAAATTTTTTTTGAAGCATAAACTTTTTTTTATAAATTTTTAAACAATTATCAAATGCAACTTTCCCAAGAGTTATGATCACTTTAAGATTTTTTAAATTTTCAATTTCATTTTCAAAATAATTTGAACAGCGATTTAATTCTTTACTTTCTGGTTTATCACCTGGAGGAACACATTTAAGAATATTAGTTATGTAAGTATCATGTAATTTCAAATTATCATTTGCTTTTTCTGAAAAATCTTGATTTGAAATTCCTGTTAAAAATAAACTTTTAAATAAAAAATTTCCTGATTTATCTCCTGTGAATGCCCTTCCGGTTCTTGTTCCACCATGAGCTGCAGGAGCAAGACCTAAAATCATCAATTTTGCTTTATTGTCTCCAAAGCCGGGGACTGGTTTTCCCCAGTATTTCTCATTCTTATTTTGTTTTCTTTTTTGTATTGAAATTTTTTTGATAAAACTAACAAGTCTTGGACATTTTTTACATTTAATAATTGTATTATTTATTTTTTTTAATTTAATAGTCATCAATGAAATTTATAAAATTTTTTTTTATTATTTTTATAACTTTCCCCTCATCGATTAAAGCAGATTTAAATCAAGAATTATCTTTAGAACTAAAAAAAGGTGGTAAACTTATATTTATTAGGCATGCATATGCACCAGGTGGTGGAGATCCTGAAAATTTTGATATTAATAACTGTGATACCCAAAGAAATTTAAGTGAGGAAGGAAGAAACCAAGCCAAAAAAATTGGAAATTTTTTTAAAGATAATGATGTTCAAATTTTCAAAGTTTTTTCAAGTGAATGGTGTCGTTGTAAAGAGACTGCTAAATTAGCTTTTACAAATTTCGAAACAAAAGATTTCTTAAATTCCTTTTTTAGCGCAAAGTTTGCTAATAATAAAAATAAACAAATGTTAGATTTGAAAAATTATGTTAAAAAATTCAAAGGTAATGAAAATTTAATTTTTGTGACACATTATGTAGTAATATCTGAAGCTTTAGATTATGCTCCTTCATCGGGTGAAATAGTTATTTCAGATAAGAATTTTAATAAAATTGGTAGTATAGAAATAGATTTTTAATATTATGTCATCAAAGCGAGCAATGAAACAAGCCCAAAAACAAGCTTACGCTAAACATAGAAGTAACATTACTAATAATAGATTTGGAAATAGAAAAAAAAATTTCTCTAAGAAAAATAAAAAAAGTTAACTTTCTTTTTTAAATTTCTCAATTTTTTTACAAAAAGAAATTTTAGATATTCCTTCTTCATCATTAAGAACAGTTTTCATGAAAATCTCTTGTTTGTCTTTTTCAAAAAGAATTTGAGTATAAAATTGAGGATATCCGTGTTTATGAGTGAGTATTTTACCATTTTCTTCATAAATATTTCGAACATAAGAGTTTGATTTTTTAGTACTTAAATCAGTTAGTCGATATTTTTGATATGTTTTTTCCTTATAAACATAATTTCTAGTCATGATTAATTCGTCTAGATTTAAGATGTACTCATTTTTTAAAAATTCATCTTGTTTATCATCACATTTACTCATAATGATTATTTCTGATTTAAGATGTTGGAAGGGAAGAATTATTAATAAAAGAGAAATTAAAAATCTAATTTCTTTCATTTTTTTCAGCAAAAAATAAACCAATTAAAAGTAAAGCTGTCCAACCGAGTCCCACCAGTCCTTTTATAATACTTGTATCAGCACTCCACAAATCAAGAAAAAGAGCCCCAAAAATAAGACCAAGAACATATACAATAATTACGATTGTAGTTTTACTCATCTAATAATTTCTTTTTAAAAAGAGAGATACCATTTTCAATTTTATAAGTATAGGACTCTTTAAAACTTTCTAATTGCCAACCAGTCAATCTTTTTTGAATAATTTCAAGATTTTCTTTTTTCCACTCATCAGTTGTATCCTCAAGTTTCCAAATTTTTTTTTCTTCAGTATTTCTTCCACATCCATAGCAATAGCCAGTTTTTGGATCAGTTTTGCAAATACTTATACATGGAGAAACAATCATAATAATATTATAGAGTAAAAATTATATAATTTACAATAATTGTCGTTGGACAAATAGTTTCAATCATATATAAAACCACTTGAATTTGTGGGGCGATGGCGGAATTGGTAGACGCGTCGGTCTTAGGAACCGATAGAGCAATCTGTGAAGGTTCGAGTCCTTTTCGCCCTACCATTAATTTATTATGAAAGTCACAGTAGAAAATAAAAAAGGTCTTAATAAAGATATAAAAGTTTTCATTGATAAAAAAACAATGAATTCTTATATGGATGAAAAATATGAAGAAATTAAAGGCACTGTAAATTTAAAAGGGTTTAGACCAGGAAAAGTTCCAGTAGAAGTTTTAAAAAGACAGTTTGGTAAAGCAGTATTTAGCGAAGTTTTAGACAAAGTTTTAAAAGACACAACTACAAAAGCTTTAGAAGAAAATAAAATAAAACCAGCAGGACAACCAAAACTAGATCTCAAAACTTATGGTGAAGATAAAGATCTAGAATATATTATTTCCGTCACAGAGTTTCCAAAAGTTGAATTAAAATCTATAGAAAATATTAAATTTGATGAATACACGGTTAAAATCGACGAGAGTGAAACTGAAAAAAGAATTAAAGAGATAGCCAAAAATACACCAAGCTTTAAAGATGCTCCACCGGAAACAAAAGCAAAAGAGGGTGATTTAGTTTCTTTTGACTATACAGCTACTGTTGATGAAAAATCATTTAAAGGAGGAGAAGGAAAAAATACACAATTAACCTTAGGTAAAGATTTATTCTTAAAAGGTTTTGATAAACAATTGGTAGGTGTAAAAAAAGATGATCAAAAAATTGTTGAAGCTATACTTCCTGAAAATTTTCCTGAAAAAGAGTTAGTAAATAAAAAAGCAAAATTTAATTGTAAAATATTATCGGTAAAAATTTCAGAGGAAGTAAAAATAGATGACCAATTTGCAAAAAATCTGGGAGCAAAAGATTTGAAAGATTTGAAAACCCTAATTTCAAAGCAAATAAATGATGAATATAAGAATTCACTAGACAGATTGTCAAAAAATCAAATTCTTAAAGAATTAGAGAAATTTAAAGTAGATGAAATCCCACAAAATTTAGTTGATGAAGAAGTGAAAGTTCTATCTCAAGGAATGACAGATGAAGATAAAAAAAAGAGTAAAGATAATTTTGAAGAAATAGCAAAAAAAAGAATTAAAGTTGGTTTAATATTAAACGAATTTGGTGAGCAAAATCAGATAAAAGTATCAGAACAAGAATTACAGGCTGAAGTTCAAAAACAAATAAGAATGATGCCTGGTCAAGAAAAAATGGTAATGGATTTTTATCAAAAAAATCAATCAGCATTGGCCAGTTTAAGAGGAACAGTTTATGAAGAAAAAATTTTAAATCTTGTTAAACAGAAAGCAAAGTCTAATAAAAAAGAGGTTTCGAAAGAGGAAGCCGAAAAAATATTAAAACAATCTCAAAATCAAGATGAGGGAACAAAACAAGCCTCAAAGAAAAAAGTTGAGACTAAAAAAAAAGAAGTAAAAAAAACTACGCCAAAAACTAAGTCTCCTGCCAAAAAAACAAAAAAAGTTAGCAAAAAGTAATCTCAAGTTGTATAAGTAATACGAATCAACTTTATGAATAATAAACTGTCAGAACATATGAGTAGCTTAATACCCATGGTTGTTGAGCAATCTAACAAAGGTGAAAGAGCTTATGATATTTATTCAAGACTATTAAAAGAAAGAATTATTTTTTTGACAGGTCAAATTAATGACAATGTAGCTTCATTAATCACAGCTCAATTATTATTTCTAGAAGCAGAAGATCCTAAAAAAGAAATTTTTTTATATATTAATAGTCCTGGCGGACTTGTTACTGCAGGTTTAGGTATTTACGATACAATGCAGTATGTAAAACCAGATATTTCAACTTTATGCATTGGACAAGCAGCCTCGATGGGATCTTTTTTATTATCGGCTGGAACAAAAGGAAAAAGATTTTCACTTCCAAATTCAAGAATTATGGTTCATCAACCATCTGCGGGATTTCAAGGACA
>ENA-OSEY01002142-OSEY01002142.1-marine-metagenome-genome-assembly--contig:-NODE-2142-length-12966-cov-2.032508_pt1 | contig 12966 bp, 14 predicted proteins | sample MGYA00248465_ERZ534230 | MGnify/ENA primary metagenome ERZ534230 (study PRJEB26409, sample SAMN06344110) | marine metagenome | isolation source: Sea water from surface | place: Atlantic Ocean:Southern... | reverse complement strand
CATCATCTGATCAGTACTGACGTAGGAGATGTTCCAGGGTTGTCTGAGCAAGAGCGGCAAGCGTTGAAAGGTCGGATCATGTTATGCAAGAGGACGGAGGTCGTGCCAATCGAGTGTATAGCAAGGGGTTATATAACGGGAAGCGGTTGGAAGGACTATCAAAAAACCGGTCGAGTTTGTGGTATCGATCTTCCTCAGGGACTTCAGAATAGCGATAGACTAACAGATACCCTTTTCACTCCCTCAACAAAGGCTACCGATGGTCATGATGAAAATATTAGCTTTGATCAGGGTGCGGATTTAGTGGGACGAGATATGATGGAGTGGTTGGAGAAGTCGACTCTCAGCCTTTATAACGAAGCTCGTGATTACGCCGCAAGCCGAGGCATCATACTTGCAGACACCAAGTTTGAGTTTGGTCAAGTTGACGGTCAGGGGGATCCAATCCTGATAGATGAGATATTTACGCCCGACAGTTCCCGCTTTTGGCCGGCAGAAGAGTGGCAGCCAGGGAGAGAGCAAAATAGCTTTGATAAACAGATCGTAAGAAATTATCTGGAAACTGTTGTTGCCGATGGAAAGTGGGACAAAACGCCGCCTGGTCCTGCTCTACCTGAAGATGTGGTCGAGAGAAGCATCGCCAGGTACCTCGAAGCCCATAAATTACTAACCGGGAGCGATATCTCGATCTAAATGGTTTAGGTCTGAGCGACATTTCGGAGATGTATTCAAAAATACTCATCGCGAATCGTGGAGCGATCGCGCGACGAATCGTTCGTGCTTGTCATGACTTGAGTATCGGTAGTGCGGTCGTGTTTACCGAGCCTGATCAGGATGCACCTTATCTATCAGAGGCTGGAGAAGCTCATTTGATCGCCGGTCTATCACCTTTGGATTCGTATATGAACACGGAGCAATTATTGAAGGTTGCTAAGGAAGTAGGAGCAGACGCTATCCATCCTGGCTATGGTTTTCTATCGGAAAATGCCAACTTCGCCAAACAGGTTCGTTCTGCAGGTATGCAGTTTATTGGCGCTAGCCCAGAGTGGATAGAGCGAATGGCCGATAAGGTTGAGGCCAGAAAATTGATGAAGAGCGCGGGGGTGCCTACCTTCCCCGGTAGTGGACAAATAACCAACGAGAAAGAGGCCCGTGAATTCGTATCGGAGAATGGATTGCCTGTCATCGTTAAGCCCTCTGGTGGCGGAGGCGGTATAGGGATGAAGGTCGTATTCGATGAGAGTGAACTGGGTGAAGCGATATCGAACGCGTCGGAGATGGCAGAAAAGTCCTTTTCTAACGGCTCGGTATATTTAGAACGTTGGATGGAGGATTCTCGTCACATTGAATTTCAAATACTAGCTGACTTGAAAGGAAACGTGATGCATTTATTCGAGCGGGATTGCTCCGTCCAACGGAGAAATCAAAAATTAATTGAAGAAGCTCCTGCTTTTGGAATTGATCGAGCTGAGTGTGAAAACCTAGCAGATAGACTAGTTGGGACGGTCAGCAAATTGGGTTACGACAATCTTGGAACTATTGAAACGCTCAGATCCTCGAGTGGCGAGTATGGGTTTTTAGAGATGAATACCAGGATACAGGTTGAGCATGGCGTAACAGAAGAGGTCACGGGCGTTGACCTGGTCGTGGCTCAGATCCGGCTCGCTGCCGGAGAAGGTTTGCCTGAAACGACGGATTTGGACGGATTTGCAGTGGAGGCTCGGGTTTATGCGGAAGACCCAGTCTCCCTTATGCCCTCGACTGGAAAGTTGCGGGTTTTCCGTCCTCCGAAACTCTACGGGGTTAGAGTGGAAACAGGATTCCAAGAGGGCCAGACCATAACTCCCTATTATGACGCGTTGTTGGCCAAGTTGATTGCGAAAGGTAGTACGAGGGAGCAGGCGATTGGAAGGTTATTTGTAGCTTTGAAAGCGTTTGCAATTCAAGGAGTGCAAACGAACTCTGAGCTGCTCATGGGAATAATTCAGCACCAAGCTTTTTTGGAGGGTAATATAGACACCAAATTTTTGGATAAACATAAAGTTATTTAAAGAATGTTCGGTAAGAAAATCTGAGAAGTATTTTCTTTTTAGTTGAGGAAGATCGAGATGGCTAAAATGGAAGTGGAGAGTGAGGTAACTGGAAACGTTTGGAAGATTCTTGTAGAAGAAGGGTCCAAGGTGACCTCTGGTGACGTGGTTATGATACTAGAGTCAATGAAGATGGAGATACCGGTAGAAGCACCCGCGGACGGCACGATCGCTGAACTTTTGGTTCAAGAAGAGGATCAGGTTGAGGAAGATCAAGTCGTCGCCGTGATCGACGTCAACTAAAGGTAAATAAAGTGGCTTGGGATAGCGAAGTAAAAGAATTGGAAAGGCGGCGCCACTTAGCCAAACAGCAAGGGGGTGCAGAGGGGGTGGCTCGTCAGCATGCAAAGGGTCGGATGACCATTCGAGAGCGTGTTGATGTTTTATTGGACCCAGGTAGTTTCAAGGAGCACGGGAGGGCGACAGCAAGTCCGGTATATGACGACAACGGAGAGCTTATAGAGTACGTGCCCGCAAATTACGTTGTAGGCTTTGGCGAAGTCAACGGGCGGAGGATAGTGGCAGCGGGTGAAGATTTTACACTAAAAGGAGGCTCTCCTAACGCGGCCGGCTTGCGAAAAAGTGTTTATGCAGAACACTTAGCTAGCCAATATAAGTCCCCCTTAGTCAGATTGCTTGAGGGTGGTGGTGGTAGTGTCAAAGGCAGTGGTAAGCAAGGCGGCACGGTTGGCGAACCCGTGTTCTCAGAACCACGATTCAAGATTATCTCAGATTCGATGGGACAGATCCCGATAGCGTCAGCGGCTTTGGGTGCTGTAGCTGGATTCCCAGCTGGACGATTGGTGGCATCTCATTTTTCAGTTATGACCGAACATACGAGTCAGGTTTTGATCGGTGGTCCCGCTTTAGTGACGAGAGCACTCGGTGTTGAAATGACAAAAGACCAATTGGGCGGAGCCGATATTCATCTTCGTAGCGGTGTCGTTGATAACTTAGCTCGTGACGAGCATGATGCAATAGAGCAAATAAAGCGCTTTTTGAGCTATCTACCATCAAATGTTTGGGAGAGGACTCAGAGATCACCCTGCGACGACCCCGTCGACAGGATGGAACAAGATTTGCTGACGATCGTCCCCAGGGATAGTAACGCTGGTTTTGAGATGCGTTCCATAATAGAAATGGTCGTCGATAAAGGCAGTTTTTTCGAGACTGCGGCTTTGTATGGACCCAGCCAGATTTGTGGTTTCGCGAGATTAGCAGGCCAGCCCGTTGGAATTTTAGCAAATGATTGCTTGCACTACGCGGGAGCTATGACCGCCGAGGCCGCTCAAAAATATCGTCGTTTTGTAGAGCTTTGCGATACTTTTCATATTCCGGTCGTCAATTTAGTTGATCAACCTGGCTTTATGATTGGGCCCGAGTCCGAGAAAGCCGGGACTATTCGTTATGGGATGGCAGCAGTCGCAGCTGCCTCTCAGGCTAGTATTCCTTGGGCCGTTGTTCAAATTCACAAAGGCTTTGGAGTCGCAACGGCAGCTCATTATGCGCCAGGAGCCTATGTTTTAGCGTGGCCATCTGTAGAGTCTGGCGCTTTGCCGATAGAAGGCGGTGTTGCGGTCGCTTTCCACAAGGAAATTTCCGCTGCAAAGGATCCAATTGCTAAAAGGGAAGAGCTTGAGGGGCGACTTAAAGACTCACGCTCGCCTTTTCCGAGGGCTGAATCTTTCGCTGTCCATGAATTAATTGATCCCAGAGAGACCAGGCCGGTACTCTGTGACTGGGTGGAATGGATTCAGCCAAATTTAGATACTCTGGTAGGACCAGTGACCTTTCCAATAAGACCTTAAAAAAAGGAGAACCTCATGACAATCAGTTTCGAAAACCAAGTGGCGATTGTAACCGGTGCTGGCGGAGGACTTGGGAAATGCCACGCACTCGAACTTGCGAAGAGAGGAGCTAAAGTAGTTGTTAATGACCTTGGTGGCAATATGGACGGCACCGGCGGTTCGTCGGAAGCGGCTGAATCGGTAGTAAAGGAAATAAAAGCTGCTGGTGGGGAAGCTATTGCAAATGGCGGATCGGTGTCTGATCGAGCCGGCGCTCTCAGTATGGTTACGGACGCTATGGATGCTTGGGGTCGCGTGGATATTTTGATAAATAATGCTGGGATTCTCAGGGATAAATCATTCTCGAAAATGTCCTTAGATGATTTTGAGACCGTGGTAAACGTGCATCTTCTCGGAGCTGCCTATTGCTCCCACGCGGTGTGGCCGATCATGCGAGAGCAAAATTATGGAAGAATCCTAATGACGACTTCGCCAACTGGCCTTTACGGGAACTTTGGGCAAACTAATTATGGGGCCGCCAAGCTTGGCCAGGTTGGGTTAATGAATAGTCTGAAATTAGAGGGTGCAAAGAACAATATTTTCACAAATACGATTGCTCCCATTGCAGCGACTCGAATGACTGAAGGAATAATGCCGGGTGAGGTCCTCGAGAAGTTGGGCCCTGAGCTTGTTACGCCGGCAGCGATATACCTAGTGAGTGAAGACGCTCCAAACGGCGTTGTTTTGCAGGCTCAGGGCGGTTCCTTTTCTCTAGCTTGTATTGTCGAAAACGATGGCGTGGAAATAGGGATCGAGGCTACTCCCGAAGATATCCGCTCTCGCTATGAAGATATCGTGCAAATGTCGAATCTTCGCACGCGAAGCAGTATGTCTGGCTTTTGAAGACGACGAATTTTTCAGAGCCCAATAGATGATACCGGCAGTGCTTTTTACACTAGTGTTAAGCTTTTTGTTGGCGTGCCTGACCTGGCTGGTTATTGGCAGTAGGTTCGGTTTGATTCGATCCCAGGCAGAGAATGACGTTTTGAATTTGCTCTCCTACTTGCTCCTCCTTGTGCCGCTTTCCTTTGTAATTGTTTTTTTTGTGATTGGCTGAACAGTCTGAACGTTAAACGATGCCGATCCCTACAGATCTAAGTTCGGTGAAAGGGTTTCTGTCCGAAGAAGAGGGTGAGAAGCTCTATAGTCTTGCTTTGGAATCTTCAAAAAAAGGCCCCATTCTTGAACTCGGCAGCTACTGCGGTAAGTCGACGATTTATATCGGTTCGGCCGTCAAGGACAACAATACTCTTCTATATGCAGTCGATCACCACCGCGGCTCAGAGGAGCATCAGGTTGGTGAGGAATATCATGATCCAGATTTGTATGACGCAGCTGCAGACGCCGTAGATTCTCTTCCAACTTTAAGAAGTAATTTGCGCCGTTTCGAGCTAGAGGACTCGGTCCTGCCTATTGTGGGATCAAGCGAGATGGTTGGGAAATTTTGGAATATAAACTTATCAATGGTCTTTATTGATGGTGGACATAGCCTTGAATCGGCGCTAGCAGATTATCGGATTTGGAGCTGCCGGTTGATCAGTGGGGGATATTTGGCAATCCACGACGTGTTTGAAGACCCATCCCTCGGAGGGCAGGCTCCAAGAGAGATTTTCGAACTCGCGCAGCGATCCGGTTTGTTTCACAGGGAAACTCTCCATCAGACTCTTGGCGTTCTAAGAAAGCTATAGATGGTCTTTAAACAAGCGATGGCCATCGGTTAGCTCCTCGATGGCATCAATCGCGAGAATGACTGCGGCCCCAGTCCAGGTTGGTTTTTCTGGTGGCCAAAAAATGTCCTCGAGGTAAACGTGACCCGTCCACCAACCACCATCCTGGTCTTGATGCCATAAGATCTTGTTCAGAAGCGCGACAGCGTCTTCTCTAAGCCCCAAAGAAGCTAGGGCGATAGTTAGTTCTGAGGTCTCCGCGGCCGTTATCCATGGTTCGTCTGCCACGCATCTACACCCTTTTTCGGGCTCAACAAAAGTTTTCCATTTGGCGCGAAGCAGACTTTTAGCTGCTTGCTTTTCATGTACCCCGCAAAGTATCGGATAGAACCAATCCATAGAATATCGGGATTTCGATGGCCAGGTACGATCAAAAAGCTGAGGCTTATTTCTGATTGCGATGCCTATTCGGTCTCTTGATTCTTCCCACTGAGTTGAATTTTCCCCTAGAAGTCTCGCTATTCTTATCCCGCATTCGATTGATTTGTAGATTGAAGAGTTCCCTGTGACGAGTGCATCTGGTTTGGAGCTAATATCTTTTCCCGCTTCCCAGGTTATTTCTCCAGATTGACATTGATGACCCAAGACGAAGTTAATCGCCCTTTGGATGGTCGGCCAGTAACGCGTAAGCACCTCTTTTTTGCCGGTTACGAGGTAGAAATGCCAAAGCCCCACGGAAGGGTAGGCGACAAAATTCGTCTCTATTCTGTTGAGAGATGGCTCCTCGCTGCCATATGAGGACAACCAAGCTCCGTTATCAAGTTGGTTCCTTTGCAACCAGTCTAGTGCAGCTTCGGCTTCCTGCAGGTAACCGCCGACAGTCAAACCCATTAATGCTTCGGTGTGATTCCAGGTATCTATGTGCCCGCCTTTAAACCAGGGTATTGCGCCTTCTTTGGTTTGTGATTCGGCAATGTGCCGGGCTGTTTTTTCGAGAATCTCTCTGGGGAAAGAACTCTTGAGGTTTTGCTTCAATTTTTTGGCTTACAGAAATACATGGCTACACTTTTCCCAAGCAATGGATCTAAGAATGTCTCCATCCAACGTGTGATTCTTGGTTTTTGCATCAAATCCCAAACAAGAAAATCGTGGTATCTGGCGATGAGCGAATTTGTCTCAGCTTGTCCCCAGAAGAGGCATTTTAACCACCAATAAGGAACGTGAAGGCTGTGGGCTCGATGGCGCTTCTGAAAGCTAAATCCGAGGTCTTTTATTTCCTGCTTGAGTTTCTTTTCCCTAAATATCCGAAGGTGCCCTCCCGGCATCTCGTGGTAAGCGCTGCTCAAAAGCCAACATACCCATTCTGGAAAAAAACTAGGTACACTTACCGCTAGAGTGCCACCAGGCTTGAGGACTCGGTTTATTTCTATGAGAGCCTTTTTGTAGTCGACTAAGTGCTCGAGTACTTCGGAACAGATAATGTGCGTAAAATGATTATCCGGAAAAGGTAAATTAAAAGCATTTCCCTGGATGAACGCACATTTTCCCTTTTTTTGGGCTGAGATTTGAAACTCATCCAGTCTAGATTTTGCTGTCAGCAGGTCGCCATGGTTAGCGTCTAGACCGAAAATCACAGCGTCGGAAATGAGATGGGCGCTTATGCTGTGTCTCCCTTCTCCAGATCCGACATCTAGTAGCAGGGATTCTTTGTTCAGTGCCAATTCGCCCAGTCTTATTGTTTCTAGGCTCACGAGTTGTTCGCCAGTATTTCTTTGTAGTAAGTGTCTAATCTTGTCGCCGCCTTCTCCCAAGTAAAGTTCTCCTGAACTCTATCCAAACCTTGTGCGCTGTAAGCATGCTGAGTGGACTCATTTGATAGTAATTTTCCAGCTTGACTTGCTAATGCTTCAGGATCTCTGATTGGTGCAAGCAACCCAGCGTCACCCACAATCTCACCTAACGAACCTCCCGTAGTCGAAACCACTGGTGTACCGCATGCCATGGCCTCCACAGCTGGAAAGCCAAAGCCCTCGTAATCCGATGGGACGATAGCTACCGTGGCTTTTTGGTATAGGGAGACCATTTTTTCGATCGATAATTTTGAATGGAAATCTATCCTATCGCGCACACCAAGCGTATCTATCAGTTTGTCTAGGACTCCCCCGATTTTTGGTGAGGCTATGAAATCTAATCGAAGATTCGGGTAATCTTTTGCCAAAAGATGAAAAGCTTGAATCAAATATATCGCGCCCTTTAGAGGCTCGTCGGCACTGGCAACAGATATAATCCGATTTTGCAATTTAGGCACTTCGAGAGATTTGTGAAACATTGATTGATCCACGCCGTTGTATATCACTCGAATTTTACTTTCTTTGATCCCGAAATCTTTTTGTATATCTTGTTTTGCATTTTGGCTAACTGACACGATGTTATCTAAATTCCTTGCGGTCCTTATTTGCATTTTTAGGAAGCGATGCCAGCGTTTAGCGAGCAGTCTCAAAAACCAATCCGACTCTTGTTCCAATTTAATCCGAAGGTCTTGCGTTATTGGATGGTGGATCGTAGAAATAACTGGAATTCCTAAATTCTTAATTTTTACCAAGCCTGACCCGAGGCTCTGATTGTCGTGGACAATATCGTAGTGATTCTCGAATTCTTTTAAAAATTGAGCTGCTCGCTGACAAAAGCAATACGGCTCTGGAAATCCCCCACTGTTGAATGATGCCCACTCAAAAAGACTGGTTGGATCTAATAGATAAGATAATTTGAATGACCTGAATGGTCGAGGTTCCTCGAATAGATTGAGGCCAGGCAATTTGACAAGATTAGGGCCAGGCGTAAGTTCTGGGTAGGGCTCTCCGGAAATCACGTCCACTTCATGTCCAATCTCGTGGAGAGCTTGTGCAAGGGACCTAATGTAAATGCCTTGACCTCCACTGAACGGATTGCTCCTATAACCTAGGAGGGCAATTCGCAGTTTTGAGTCCTTTGGATCTTTTTCGCTACTAGTGAAAGGCCGCAGCTTTTTGTTGATTGACATGTGGTGATTGCGTTTGTCAGAAGAATCTTGAAGCCTTCAGGGTACCATTGGATGATGTTGCCAGATGCCTTCTATCAGGACAAATTTCTCACGATGGTGAGGTAGATCTCCTGAGCGAAGTTCTAACTTCTCGAATTCAAACGGTTCGAGTAATAGTCCGGAAGCCGAATCTGGCGCTGCGGATTGGTCAGATAAAATTAAATCTTTCAGTTTGGTTGCTAAATTTGTTGCCTCTTTTGGGTCTAAGTTTGCACTCTGGGGCTTTACTGTCTCGTAAAACCAATCGAGTTTTTGGGGGGTTTCCGGTCGTTGCTTCCAACTTTGCTTTATGAGTTTTGGATCTAAAGCGACGCAGGATGCTTTGATACGGTACTGAATTTCTATACTAGGCCAGTAAGTTTGTAGAGAAATGCCTTGATCTTTTTGATTCCACTTGGGACTGGATTTGTTAATAAAGACTCCGAGTTGTCCATCGATATTCCTCAACACAAGTGTTCGTCCCGTTGGATAATCATCAGACTCCTTGGTGATAAATACGCAAAGAGCCGCGGTCGGATCGTCAAGTTCCTTTGCGCGAGCTTGGTCTAAAAAGAAAGTATTTAAAGGATTCACCGGTTTTTTTCGTGGATCAGACTTTGGCTTGTAAGTTGTCCAGGGCATCAGACCCAGGATTAGAGATAAAGGTTTTTATTAATAAAAAATTCTTTTACCACGCCTCATTATTATTTTAAGTTCCTTTTTCTGAATCGTCTTCTGTGACTGATTTTTTGAGATCTGCTATATCCTTTTGAATTTCGGTCAGCCGAAACAAAACGTCTGGTAGGTCATCGCTTATCCTCCAAAGACAATAAGTGCAAACCCCCACAGCTAAAAAAGTTAGAAATTCAAACATTGGACTGCTCCTACTGGCCGTTGATTAAGTGCGACAAGATACTATGTCTTGCGGCTCTCGTTAACACAATCTGCGGGCTTATTAATCTTCAGAGATATTGCCTCTTTGCAAGAGAAGCTCTCCGCAACCAAATTTAAGAGCCCCAAAATTTTCCTCAATATCGAAAGAGAGAAGCTCCATTGTGTTCATTGGGAATTGTGGGTTTTCTTTAGCCAGTAAAAAACTAGCAAGCTGACTCAGCCCTGGGTTATGCCCAACAATTGCAAGATGTTTAATTTCGTTTGGAACGGTTTGTATGGTCTCCGCGAGTTCCTCAAACGAGGCAAGGTAGAGTGTTGGCAAGTAAAAAAACTCGCAATCGAATTCCTTAAATATCGAATTCGCCGTTGTTTTTGTTCGAATTGAAGGGCTTGACCACACCCATTCAATATTCAAGGGATTTTGAGATAACCAATCAGTTGTTTGAGCTATCTCGAGAAGTCCCTTTTCGGTGACTTCTCTATCGAAATCCCTTTGTCCGATTGTCTTGGTCTTACTTGCAGCGTGGCGTATGAGCGTTAACTGAGGTATCCCACTAACTCCAAATCTCTAAAAACTCATCTATGGCCTGCATTTGACCGCCAGTTGCTGAAGACGGCACGATGATGGGCGTCTTTATACCAGAGTCGAACCAGGCCTCGATACCGTCCCTGACCTCCGTCGATGTTCCAAACAAGGTGGTGTCCGATAACCAACGATCGGATAAACAATCAGGTACTCTGTCGAAATCTTTTTCATCGATTGCTTTTTCGATGTCGCGCATTTCTTCCTCGTAGCCGGCTTCCCTCCAATAATTTCGGTAGTTCGGTAAGAAGGCGTAACTTGTGAGAGTCTTCCTGTTTACAGCGGCTGCCGCCTTTTTATCTTCACTGATGCATGTCGGAATCATATTTCCAATGAAAAAATCATCATCTGATTTTGTCTTCGCTTCCAGCTGGCTAAGAGAATGTTCCATATGGCTTCGCGCACCATTCGCAAAAACCATTCCACCCCCGATTTCTTCAGCGAGCCTTATCATTTTGTCTCTGAGTGTCGCTAGAACAATCGGCGGTAAGTCCCCTACTCTTGGGACTGCTTGTAAGTCCGTTACGAACTGCCGCATATCTTGCAGCGGTTTACCGGCACTAATTCCCATCCGTTTTAAGGCTGGCTCATGACTTACACCCACCCCGAATTTGAATCGACCGTCTGAGACTTCATGGATGAAAGCCGCCGTTTGGGCAAAGTCGGTCGGATTCCTTGTGTATATTGGTGTGATACTCGTACCAATCGTTATTTCTGAAGTTTCTAGCGCTATTGCCTGGCATAAAGCCAAACTATCCCCCAAGCTTGGCCCGAAAATTCCTGAGAATCCCCTTGCCTCGATATCTTTCGCTAGCTGGATTGTCTTCTTTCTCCGGCCAGGTACGGCAGCAAGGCTTATCGCTGGTAAACGTGTCATGATTTTTCATCCTTGAAAAAGAACATTGTAGCTTGGAATCTGTCAGCAAATGACAGAAAGTTTTTCCAGAAAAATCTCGTTCTGGCTCCTGGTGCCAATTGTCACACGGAATGCATTTTTTAATCTTTTGGTATCGAAATAGCGGACCAGGACGCCCGATTCGCGTAAACCGTTGTAAATTTCTTTGGCATTGATTTTGGGCTCGGGGGACTCTACCAGAATGAAATTGGTCTGACTTGGGTTAACCTTAAAACCCAGCATGCGTAACTCTTCGCTAAGACGGCTGCGCTCTATTCTGATCTTGTTCCAAACGTTGTCTGCGTAATCCTGATCTTGAAGCGCGACTAGACCAAGTTCCTGGTTTAATTTACTGGTGTTGTAACTGTCGGCGGTTTTCTCCCTAATAGGAGCAACAAGTTTTTCGTCACCCACCAGATACGCCAGTCTCAGACCGGCTAAACCATAACCTTTGCTGAGGGTTCTGAGAACTAACACGTTTTTGTGATTTTTTACGATCTCGGCGGTGTTGTATTTCAACTCGGTGTCGACAAAGTCGAAATAGGCTTCGTCGATCAATAAAACACCAGGAGTTGAATCAGCGATAGCGCCAAGAGCCTTGTCTGTTAAAAATCTGCCGCTGGGAGCGTGGGGATTTACGATAAAAGTCAATTTTGACTCCGATTTAATTGCTCTATCGGCAAAATCCTCCGGTAAAGACCAATCATCGTTTAGCTCTATAGACAAACTTTTCGCGTCTTGAATTCCTGCGAGAACCGAGTAAAGGGAGTAAGTCGGATCTTCGAACAAGCAATGCTCGCCAGGATCCACAAAAGTAGTCACCGCTAATCTAAGTCCTTCGTCGCCGCCATGAGTAATGACAATATTACTTGGCGTTAACCCGTGCATTTCTGCGATGAACTTCCTAAGCGAGGATGAGCTTGGGTCGGGGTAAAGATTAAGAGCCTCATAGTTGAAGTTTGCTAATAATTCTCCGACCCTTTTTGTTGGTGGGAACGGTGATTCATTCGTGTTGAGTTTTATAATGTTGTGGGCTGAGAGTTGCTCCCCGGGGGCATAACCCTCCATATTTCTTATATTAGGGCGCTCAAAGCTAGTCATTTTGAGCTTCATCACTGTCGTCGCTTTCCTCAACAGTCGGACCTAAAATGATAGCAATCCATTTTGTGGCCTCGTTATTTTCTAGGGCGATCTTGGCAGCGACGGTAAGAGGCACTGATAAGAACATGCCAACAGGACCCAGAAGCCAACCCCAAATTATCAGAGAGATGAAGACCACGAGTGCGGATAGCCCCAGTCCGCGTCCTAAATATTTGGGTTCTATAAAGTTGCCCACAAACGTATTGGTAAGAATGAATAGGCCTAGCGTAATGACAGCATAAACGGGTCCCAGCTGTATCAGGGCAAGAACGATCGGAGGTATCGCCGCTATTATTGAGCCAATATTCGGTATGAAATTAAGGAATATGGCTAGAAGAGCCCACAGAATTGGAAAATCAACGCCAATCAGCCATAACCCTAACCCTACGATTATCCCCGTAAGAAAGCTCGTACTCGTTTTTATAGCGAAGTATTGGTTCGTTTTAGCTAAAAAGTTTTCAAGGCTTTGATCCCTTGAGGCTGACTTTCCTCTGATCAGATCAAGCTTCCCGGGGAATGAATTTGTCTCAGCCAGGATAAATACGACAGTGAGACCGATTAATACTCCATTGCTCAGAATATTACCCATACTGGTAATGGTTGAAGCGACAAGATTGAGTATCGACGAAGGTTGCAATGCGTTTATGAAAACGGAGGGCTGCAGCTGAGGGAAAGTTTGCGACAGTTGCGCGTTTAGATTCGCTTGGAGAGACTCAAGCCGTTGTTGATAAAAAGGAAGCTTGGTCGAAAAATCGGCCCCGGCTTGAAAAAAGAGCACTCCAATCAAGACAA
>ENA-OSEY01002140-OSEY01002140.1-marine-metagenome-genome-assembly--contig:-NODE-2140-length-12978-cov-4.303852_pt1 | contig 12978 bp, 12 predicted proteins | sample MGYA00248465_ERZ534230 | MGnify/ENA primary metagenome ERZ534230 (study PRJEB26409, sample SAMN06344110) | marine metagenome | isolation source: Sea water from surface | place: Atlantic Ocean:Southern... | reverse complement strand
TATTTAGCAATACCACTTCTTCTTCTAGGATGCACTGATTCAAATTTTAATTATCCTGCATCAGAAAAAAAACCTCTTTCTTATGATGCGCATGGCGAAACAATTAATGATCCATATTTGTATATGGAAGACTGTCAAAATTTAGAAGTCATTGAATGGTCTGATAAACAGAACGCCTTTACTAATAACTACTTAGATGGTCCTGAATATGATGAACTCTATAAACAAATTTCAGAGGCCTATTCATCTGAATACTATTCTATGGATTATTTTGATGAAGAAAGTGATTATTACTATTACAACTCAGGTACTAATCAACATAATCAATACATAAAAAAAGAAGGTGACCAAGTAATTCTTAATCCTGATGAGTGGTCTAAGGATCAAACTCTAAATCTTGCAAATGTCTCACTTAGCCCAGATGAAAAATATCTTGCTTACAGCGTCTCTGATGGTGGAGTTGATTGGAGAACAATATATCTAATTAACCTTCAAACAATGGAAAAGCTTGAGGCGGCAGTAACAGAAGTAAAATTCTCATCAATAGACTGGGATCAGGATTCCAAAGGTTTTTACTACAACAAATATCCAAAGCCTGAAGAAAAGAACAGATTATGTGAACCTAGCTTAAACGCAGCTATCTATTATTTTGATATTAACTCTGGTGAAAATTCACTTTTTTATGGGGAAGTAAATCCTGAAGAAAATTATTCTTTAAGTTTTGTTGGAGACGATGATATTCCATTAATTAGAGTTATTAATGGTTCTGAAGAAGAAAACCACTACATCATAAAAAGAAACGAATCATGGGAGTTAGCAACTCCAAAAAACATTGCCAGTTTTGATTACCAAGATAGTGATGAGGAAGGCTTATTCTTCTTGACTAATTATCAAGCTCCAAATTACCGATTAGTTAAAATTCTGTTTGGTGGTGAAATTTTAGAGGTTATCCCAGAAAAAAAACTCGCATTGAAGAGCGTCAGCTTTTTGGATGATTTTATTATTGCCAATTCAATTGATATTGATATGAATTCGCTTATTGAATTTTATTCAAAGGAAGGTGATATTTTAGATTATAAGATACCCAATGAAATCAGTGGAACACTTGGTTCTTTCAGTATGCATGATGAGAAACTCAGATTCTCTGTTTCCAGTTTCATTGAACCCACTCGATATATCGACCTTGATCTAGAAAGCTTAGATATCACAGTTATTTGGCAAGATAAGGTTACAAACTTTAACCCATCTGAATATAAAAAAACTTTTACTTATTATGAAAGCAAAGATGGAACATTGGTGCCATTAACTTATTTCCATAGAAAAGATGTAGAGCTCAATTCTCAAACACCTGTTTTTCTTTATGGCTATGGTGGGTATAACATTTCAATTAGGCCTTCATTTAGCCGAAAATACGTAGGCTGGCTTGAACTTGGAGGTGTTGTCGCAATTGCAAACTTGCGTGGTGGCGGTGAACTGGGTAAAAAATGGCACAATGCAGGGCGCTTGAAAAAGAAACAAAATGTTTTTGATGATTTTTTATATGCCTCAAAGTATCTTGAAGCTGAAGGAGTTGGAAATCGTAAATCAACAGTCATAAGTGGTAGATCTAATGGTGGGTTACTAGTTGGCACATCTTTGGTGCAAAATCCAAACTATTTTGGAGCCACATTGCCTGCAGTTGGAGTTCTAGATATGTTGAGATTTACAGAATTCACAGAAGGTTGGGGTTGGCGAGGAGACTACGGTAGCCCTTTATTAAGTAAAGAAGATTTTGATTTTAATTTTGGTATTTCTCCCTATCATCAGCTTGAAAATGGAGAATGTTATTCGCCAACCCTTGTAACGACCGGACGAAGAGACGACAGGGTTGTACCTTCTCATTCATATAAATTTGTGGCGAGAATACAGGAATATCAAAATTGTAATAACCCAGTAATGCTTCTCGATACCGTCAGGGCAGGACATGGTTCTGGAGGCGGAGCTGCTATGCCAAAATGGAAAAGAATTGAGCTATTTTCTTCCGAGCAAGCCTTTGCGTTGAAGCATGTTAGCAGTTAATATATTTCATCTTGTGCCCAGATAGCTCAGTTGGTAGAGCAAAGGACTGAAAATCCTTGTGTCGGTAGTTCGATTCTACCTCTGGGCACCATTTAAGTGTTATGAAAACATTAAAAATCCACCTAGCAACGTATGCCTCGAAAATCATGGTTTTTTTCATGAATATGTATATGAAACATAAAGCAAAAAAGGGTTAAGGTGTCATATGAATTACCATAACTCCCGCTTTTTATTGAATAAAAGACCCAAAGGTATGCCTGAAGATGACTGTTGGGTACTTGATAACGAAACAATTACGGATTTAAACCATAACGAAATTCTTATTCAATCAGAATACCTTTCTATAGATCCTTACATGAGAGGCAAGATGAATGATGGTTTGTCTTATACACCTCCGCTTAAAATAGGTGAGGTAATGGTCGGTGAGAGTGTTGGCAGAGTAGTAGAGTCAAAATCAAATAAGTTTAAAATTGGTGATTTAGTCACTGTACATCAAGGTTGGCAGACTTTAATACGAACAAAAGATTCAGATCCTTCAATTTTTAAGGTCCCAGAAAGCAAACTGCAAAGTAGTGTGTTCCTAGGTGCAGTAGGTATGCCTGGCAGAACAGCATATTATGGGCTCAATTATGTAGGCAAACCTAAAGCAGGAGAAACTTTGGTAGTTTCTGCTGCCTCAGGTGCAGTTGGGAGTGTTGTTGGTCAGCTTGGCAAACTGCTTGGATGCAGGGTTATTGGTATTGCCGGGGGGCAAGAAAAAGCACATTACGTAGTTGACGAATTAGGATTTGATCAGTGCATTGATTATAAAAATCAGGATGTTGCTGCAAAACTTAGAGAATATTGTCCAGAAGGTATTGATGTATATTTTGAAAATGTTGGGGGCGAAATAACAAAAGATGTATCCAAATTGTTAAATAAAGGTGCTCGTGTGCCAATATGTGGGTTCATTTCTAAGTACAATTCACCAGATATAGCTTCGGAAGAAACTCCATTTCATGTCTTAGGTGCCTTAAAGCCAAAGCCTCGACATAGGTTTTTTGTTGTGACTGAGTGGTTGAATAAGTTTGAGAAGACTACTGCAATTCTGCATGAATATATAAAATCTGGAGATATTAAATATAAAGAGACAATCACCAGTGGCTTTGAAAATGCACCTCAAGCACTAAGAGATGTGCTCAGTGGCAAGAATTTTGGCAAACAAATAATAAAAATTTAATCGTAGTAAGTAAATTTTACTGAATTTCAAAATCATTTAATTTGACAAGTATGTTTACAATAGTAAATAAGTCATTAATATTGGAACAAATGTTTATTAAAAAAGGGGTTTTAGCGTTTTTACTTGGTCTTTGCTTTACATTACTGGCAAATACCGAGCACTTAAATCATGCATCTGCCCATGATCATGATGCAGTCTATGTGCTTGAGTGCGAATATGCTGAAAATCTAAAAACACCTAAGCTTTTAGTAAACGAACCAACTATTTTTACTTTTCTTGTAGAGATTTTTTACCTTTTAAATTTTGATATTCATACTGCTCTGCTTGAAAAGCACTTCGAGAGCAGAGCTCCACCTAAGTTTTAAGTCTTAACTAAACTACAATTTTAATTTTGCAAGGAGGTATTAAATGAAAAATTATTATTTAGCGCTGATGGTAAGCGCACTACTAACGATAAATGTATACGCTGAGGACGTTGAAGAAGTTGTTGTCACAGCATCTTTAACAAATCAGACAGTGAGTGATCTACAAGATCCACTTCACGTTGTTGATGGCGAGGATGTTGCTGCAGGAGGCGTTCAAAGTCTCGGTGATACTCTTGATGAACTGTTGGGTGTACATTCAGCAGATTTTGGTGCGGCTGTAGGTCAACCAGTTATTAGAGGTATGTCTGGCTCAAGAGTCAGAGTACTGGAAAATGGTGTGGTTGTTAGAGATGTAGCAGCACTTGGTCCAGATCATATTAATGACGTCAATTTATTAAATACACAACAAATAGAGGTTGTAAAAGGTCCATCATCTTTACTTTATGCTAATGGTGGAGCAGGTGGTGTAATCAATATTGTTGATAACAGCATTGCGCAGACAGATCTTTCAACATTTCCAATGGTAAGCGTTGGGGCTGAAACTCAATCCGTGAACAATGGCGAAGTTAAAGATTTTAGTTACGCTCAAAATCATTCTGGTTTCAATGTAACTTTTGTAGCTTCAGATTCAATGTTCGAGAATTATGAATTGCCAGCTGGCGCCTTAACAGAAGAACATCATGACGAAGAGCATCATGATAGTGAAGGTGAGGAAGAGCATGAAGGTGAAAGCATGAAGATGTTAGCCAACTCTGATGTTGAAAATAGCTATACTAAACTTGGTATCTCAAGAACAGGCGATTGGGGTTACGTTGGAGTATCTTTTTCTGATAACGAAGGTGTAATGGGAGTGCCGTTCCATGTTGAGGCTCATGGTCATGAAGATGATGATCATTCTGAGAGTGAAGATGAGCACGACGAGCACGAAGAAGAAAGAATTTTCTCTCAAATTGATTCTAATAAGTTCGATATCAAAGGCTCTATAAATACTGATGGTTATGCATTGGTAAATAAAGTTGATTTTTCTTTCAGAGATAGCAGCTATGAGCATCTTGAAGGTCATGCTGAAGAAGAAGGACATCATGATGATGATCATTCTGAGAGTGAAGAGGACGGACATGGCCATGAAGAGCCAACCCTGTTCAAAACAGACGCTACTGAATTCGGTTTAATCTTTGACGTAAGTTCTGGTGACCTTACAAGAAAGATCACCTTTAACAGAGGTGAGCAAGATTCCTCAATTATTGGTGAGGAAGCTTTCATGCGACCTGTTACATCTGAAGAAACAACTCTTGGTTATTTCGTCAGCAGAGATTTTGGTAATTATAGGTACAGCCTTGGTTTGAGAGCAGATGAGATTTCAAGATCAGGTTCTGTCGCTCATCACGATGAAGATCATGCTGAAGATGAAGAAGGTGAAATTGAATATTACAATCAGGATGTAAGCACTTTAAGTGTGGCTTTAAATTTTGATCAGGACTTTACAGATAATCTTAGTGTAAACCTTGGATTATCAAGTTTTGAAAGAGCACCAGATGTGGTTGAGCTCTTTATGAATGGTCCGCACTTAGCAACTGGAAGGTTCGAAGTCGGAAACCCAAATCTTGATACTGAAACATCAAATAATGTCGATCTTACATTCAATTATCAAAAAGATAATATGTATGCGAGGCTTGCCTATTATCAAAATAATGTTTCGAATTATATTTACTTGAGAGATGAAGAACATGACGAGGATCATCATGATAGTGAAGGTGAAGAAGAGCACGAGGGCCTAATGCATGCAGAATTCGTTCAGGCAGATGCAAGTCTTGAAGGTTACGAGTTTGAAGTTGGTAGTACATATCAATTACCAAATGGAACCTTAGACCTTTCATTCGGAAGAGACGTTGTTGAAGGCACATTAGATGCTGGAGGCTTCATTCCAAGAATGGCTCCTTCAAGAAACTTTTATTCAGCTTCATACAGCTCTGCAGACTACACATTATCTGCTGTGTTGAAAGATGTCGCAGATCATGAAGATGTTGCTGATGAAAATGAAACTATGACTGAAGGCTACAAAATGTTGAACTTAAGGCTGACAAAGGATTATAAAATTGCTGGTGCAAATCTAAAGGTATCTGCTTTTGCAAATAATGCTCTTGATCAAGCTGCAAGAAACTCAACTTCTTTTGTTAAAGATGCAGTCCCACTGCCAGGAAGAAATATTGGTTTAAGCCTAAGGTTTAGCTACTAATTCTTCTTTTTGACAGGAAATGGTTTAACCCCATTTCCTGTCTACTTTTTTAAACCCTCAAGCCACTCTTTAATAATCTGATTAGTTTCATCGGGCTTTTCTCTGGCCATCCAGTGTCCTGATTCGACTTCTCTTTCAGTTAGATTTGTACATACCATCTTGTTATGCGTATTAAAGTTCTTAGTTAAAACGCTGTCGTAAGTTGCTTGTATAAAAAGGACAGGGCAGTCAATAGTCGTGAATTGTTGAAGCTCTTTAGCGTATTGATCGTTTAAATGACCATTTACATACCAAGAATTTGGTCCAAAAAACCCATTTTTTTCTAGAAAGGTACCGTATGTGACTGCTTCATCTTCACTAATTAAATCTTTATCAACAGGCACATCGGGTATTGAATTCAAACCATCAAAACCGTAGTGTTTAAACCATCCGCCATTTGCCCTGATCGATGCAGTCATTGATTTTGCGCCAATACCTGCATTAAAACATCCTTTATATTCTTCTGATGGTTTAGCAAAGTTTAATTTAATCATTTTATATGGATCCTCTGCCATTTGCTCACAAGCTAAGTCAAAATTTTCGTAATAGAAATACATATAATCCCATTGACCATATGGGTAATCTTCTTTGGGATAAAGCGTTCTATCTATGTGATCTAGATAGCTATCAGGGTGGCCGCCCCAACCAAAAGGGACACACAAACTACCTAAAGCCTCAACTTTATCTTGATGATGTAATCCAATATTCCATACAACTAGTGAGCCCCAATCATGTCCTATCCAAACTGCTTTTTGTTTTGTGAAGCTTGAGTGCAATTCAAGCATGTCTTTGACAATTTCTTTTTGACAGTAATCGCTATGATTGTGGTGAATAGTCGATCTACCATAACCGCGCATGTCTGGTGCTATGACCCGATATCCAAGCTTTGCAAGAAAGCTTATCTGCTTGATCCAACCTAAAGATAAATCCGGCCACCCATGTATGAGATAGATTAATGGATCATCTTCTTTGCCAGCAGCTAAATAAAATGATTCATGTCTTGATGATTTAAAATAGTGTTCAGTTATTTTCATAACTTTGATTTAAGTTCTAGGCGGAAGAGCTTCAAGTTTACAAATAAAGTTAGTTACAGAATACTCTCTTCGAATATTAGATGCAGCTTGATACTCCTCGTCTGCCCACCAATTTTCAACGTGCTCCATTGATGGAAACTCCATGACAACTAACCTGCCCTTTGGCGGATTATCTCCCTCAAGACAATCAACATCATCACTAAATGTCAGTAGTTGGCCCCCATGCCTGCCCAGAGATTTTACGAGACCCCTTTCATAATCTCTAAATTTGTCTCTGTCGTGGATTACTTCAAGATTTGCGACCACGTATGCTTTCCTGTTCATAATAATATTCCCTGATTTTTATCTTACATTATAATAATTAGTCATGGTTGATTTTTACTTTTCTTATCGAAGTCCTTATTCGTACTTCATATTGCCACGTGTAATAAATTTAAAGGCTCAAGGAATTACGATAAATTTTAAACTTGTATATCCACTTGCAATTCGTCAACCAAGTTTTTTTAAAGGTAAAAATTTTATTACTTATTTTTCACATAAAATTCTTGATATGAGATCTGTAGCTAAGCAACAAGGAATGCCTTTTTTCATACCTAAACCAGATCCCATAAAACAAAACATTTTCACGGGCAAGGTTAATGAACATCAGCCTTATATTTATGATCTTTGCCATTTGGGCCAACAAGGACACAATGAAGGTGTTGGCATTGAACTTGCCTATGAAATTTCCAGTATGATATTTGGAACCAAAAAAGGTTGGAATGAAGAACAAAACCTAATTAAAGCATGTAAAAATGTAGGTTTAGATTATTTAGAGCTTTCCAAAAACGCCAAAATGAATGAAAAAGATCTTGTAAAGCAAATAGAACAAAATCAGCATGATCAAAGAGAAGCAGGTCATCATGGTGTCCCAGGCTTAGTGTATAAAGATCATTATTATTTTGGGCAAGATAAATTTAATGAATTTAAACAAGCTTTAATAAATGACAATTTATTAAAAGCATGAATCAGCAAATTCTAAATGAGGGCATAAAACACCTTGTCTCTGTTGAGCCAAATTTTAAACGCTTTGTTCCAGATCATCAGATTGAATTTTTTTTGAGGCCAAAGGGATTTAAAGGTATTTGTGCACTTGTAATTGAACAACAGATTTCAGTTAAGGCAGCAGAGTCTATTAAAAAAAGGGTCTTTAATTTAATGGAAAGCGTCAATGCAGAGAGCTTTCTTCAGCTAAATAAAAATCTTCTAAGAGAAGCTGGTTTGAGTAGACCAAAAATTAATTATTTAACAGGTGTTGCTGAACAGGAAAGCTCAGAGCAATTTAGCTTTGCTGATCTTGAAAAAATGTCAGATGAAGATGCAAGAAAATCTTTAGAAAGTATGAAGGGAATTGGAAGTTGGACTGCTGACTGCTATTTGATGGCTTGTTTAGGCAGACAAGATATTTGGCCAGTAGGAGATATTGGTCTTCAAGAAGGAGTAAGGAGATTAAAAGACCTGAAAGAGCGCCCTAACGTTGAGGATATGACTTGTTTAGCAAGAGAGTGGCGTCCCTTCAGGTCGGTTGCCGCAAATCTGTTATGGGCAGATTACGACTAATATGACTAGTCCTTTTTTGTTCTTCTATTTTTTTGTTTCCTTAACTCCCAGCGTTCTCTGTCACGCATTATTTGATCTCTTCTTGGGTCTCTAAATCTTCTATCCATCATTTTTACTCTACTTTTCAATCTATTTTTCATCATTTTGATCTTTCTTTCATGTCTGAGATTAATTTGATCTTGTGATGGAAGTTCGGTATTAAGAACTTTTTCTCGCATACGAGAAAGTCTTTCAAGCGCGGGGCCTTCATATTTCCCTGAATCTATTAACAAATCTAAATTTGCAATCCTATCAGCCTTTTTTGCTTTTAAATCAGCAAGTGATGGAGGACCTTTAAGTTCTGCTAAATCTAATTTCATTTTTGCTGCCCACATAGCACGATCTGGACCACGTTCATCAGCAACAATGACACTAAATGAGATTAAAGCTGTAAGAAGTATTAAATATTTCATTTTTTCACCTATTTCTTTTGATTGATAAATATCTGATTAGTTCAAATATTTAAGAACATTTTTAAAGATAGTGACACAGCGTTCTAGAGATGCCATATCAGGGAATGTTGGAGCTAGTCTGATATTCTTTTTATCTGGATCAACTCCATACGGAAAACACGAACCCATGGGAAGAAGTTTTAAGCCCAGCTGTGAACATGTTTGCACAACTTCATCAGCATTACTTTTTGCAGAATCGATTGAATAAAAATATCCTCCAGTTGGTTTTTCATAAAAACAAAGGCCTGTATCTTTCATAGGTTCAAGAATATGGTCAACTAGTTCAAACTTAGGTTTGATTATTTTCTTTAATTCACTCATCTGCTGTTCAATGCTCACCAATTCAAAATACTTAACATGCATGCCTTGGTTCATTTTATTTGGGCCTGGAGTAATGGCATTTCTAAAATCAATAAATTTAGATAAGTTATCTGCTGAGCTAGAAATAAAAGAGATTCCACTTCCTGCCAGAGTTATCTTTGATGTTGAACCAACTTGAAATAAATTATTTTCTAAGCCGATTTTTTTTGCTATTTGATCTGCTGGTGTTTGCTGAATAGTATCTTCAATATCGTGACAAGCATAAGCATTATCCCAAAAAATAGAAAAATTCTCTTTGAGTGGCTCAATTAATTTGAATAATTGTTCCACGTTATCATCAGAAAAAGTATGTCCAGTTGGGTTTGAGTGTCGAGGCACACAAACTATCCCGTGAATATTGCTTTCGGAGTTAATGAGATCTTCTATAGCATTGAGATCAGGCCCATCTTTCTGAAAAGGCACAGTTATCATTTCAATACCAAAATTTTCTAAAAGTTTAAAATGTCTGTCGTATCCAGGTACAGGGCAAATTATTTTGCTATGTCCGTCAAGTTTTGCGCTTTTAAATCCGAGAAAGAATGCGCAACTAATTATTTGATGCATTAAAGTTAAGGATGAGTTATCCAAAGCATGAGTCTCATCGAAATTTGTTTTTAAAATTTTGGACCCTAACTCTCTTGCAGATGGAAGACCCTCTGGATTGCCATAATTTCTTAAATCAATGCCATCTAACTCATACGGTGTACTTAATTTAGAATAATAATTTTCCGTAATGTCTAATTGTTCTGGTGCTGGCTTACCTCTTGTTAAATCGTATACTGTATTACCCTCTAACCAAGGGAGTTCTTGCTTAATATGTTCTAAAATATTCATCTATGGATTCAGTAGTTGTAATTCTATCAATTTTTTCAGTAATTTCTTTAGGAGTAATTGTCTTTTTAATTAATGATCGCAGAACAAAACATGAATCTTCTAAATTAGGCGACGAACTTGAAAGAAAAATAACAAGTTCAATTGAATCAATATACGAGAAGAGAGAAGAAGATTTTAAAAAAGCCTCAAAAGAAAACATTGAGAATGTAATTGATCCATTTAAAAAAAGAATCAAAGAATTTGAGGAGGAAGTTAGAAAAAATACCACACAACAGCATGAATTTCATACCAAAACTAAAGTAACAATAGATAGTTTAATTGAGCAAACTAATCAAATTACATCCGATGCGAATAAATTGACCAAGGCTTTATCGGGAGAGAGCAAAACTCAAGGTGATTATGGCGAGCTTAAACTTCAAATGTTATTAGAAAATTCTGGTTTAGAAGAGAACATACACTATAAACTCCAAAAAAGTTTTACCGTAAAAATAGAAGGGGATGTCTCAAGAGAAATACCTGATGCTGTTATATATTTGCCACAAAACAGGAATATTATTATTGATTCAAAGTTTTCATTCACTGCATATAACGACTATTGCAATACAGATGTAAAAGAAGAGAAGGAAAAGCACGGCAAAAGTTTGACAAAAAATATCAGAGAACGAATAAATGATTTAAGTTCAACAAAATACAGCCAGATTGAAGAATTAAATACTCCAGATATTATATTTATGTTTCTAGGAATAGATGATTCATTAAGCGTAGCGCTTAAATACGATTCTGAATTAGTATCCTTTGCTGACAAAAAAAGAATTGCCTTAGTGAGTCCTTCTATCCTACATATCTCAATCAAGATGGTGGAAAATTTATGGCGGCTTGATGGACAAAGAGAAAGTGTCATAAAAGTTTATGAAGAGGCTCAGAAATTAGTCGATAAATTACATGGTTTTACTAATGTCATGGATAGTTTGGGCACTTCAATAGCACAGTCTCAGAAAAAATATGATGATGCAAGAAATAAATTAATAGACGGCAAAGGTTCTATGTCATCAAAAATAGAAGGTTTGGTTGCACTGGGTTCTAAAGAAACAAAGAAATTAACAAATGACGATTGAGTTTATTCTCTATCCCTTGATAGGCATAGTATCAGGGTTTTTAGCTGGTTTTTTTGGTGTTGGAGGAGGTCTGGTAATTGTTCCGTCTCTCCATTTTATGTATTCAAGCTTGGGTTACTCAGACGATGTAAGTATACCCTTGTCATTAGGAACAGCTTTAAGTTGTATTGTATTTAATTCTATATCCGCAATTCCAGTGCATGATGCAAATAAGAATGTGTCTTGGAGAAATTTTTCCAAATTATTGTTTGGTATTTGTCTAGGTGGGATTCTAGGTGCTTTTATTTCTGTAAATGCAGAAAAAGAACTTTTTAAAAATATATTTGCTTTTTTTATCTTATTAGTTTCTCTGAGGATGTTCTTTAAAATCAAGGATAGAGCAACATCAAGCGATATTAGTTCTTTTATCACAGTCCCTTTTGGGTCGTTTGTTGGAACTGTATCTACTACTTTTGCCATAGGAGGAGGAATTTTTATAGGTCCATTTCTAAGGCTGATGGGGGAAACTATGAAAAAAGCAGTTGGCACTTCAGTAGCATGCACTTTACCAGTAGGTTTTGTTGGAGCAATTACATACATTTATCTTGGCTATAACGTAGAAGGCTTGCCTGAATACTCTTTCGGCTACGTAAATTATCTAAGTCTATTTTTCATAATAATTTTTAGCTCTTTTTCATCAAGATTTGGAGCATGGCTTACCCAAAAAGTTAACGAAAGGTTTTTTCAGACATTGTATGCTCTACAATTAGTTCCTATCTTTATATACTGGGTTTTAGCATAATGATTAAATATCCCGAAATAGATCCAGTAGCATTATCAATACCACTTCCTGAGTTTTTACATTCTATTTTAGGTACTGCTCTTAATGTTCATTGGTACGGTCTTGCTTATGTTTTGGGAGCGTACTTTATTTATTTACGAATGGCTGCAACAAGAGAGAAGTTTGACATCAATATCTCTAGAGAAGAGGTTAGTGACGTTGTATTTACATATGGTTTATTTTTTGGGGCGATAGTAGGTGGAAGGCTTGGACACGTTCTGTTTTATGACTTTCACATTCAATTGCAAGACCCTTTATATTTCTTAAAAATCTGGCAAGGTGGTATGTCATTTCATGGCGGCTTGATTGGAGTAATGGTAGCTATGTGGATTTACGCCAACAAAAAGAATTTTTCATTTTTTCAAGTAACTGACTGGATAGCTCCGCAAGTTCCAATAGCACTTTTTCTGGGCAGGGTTGCAAACTTTATCAATGCAGAATTATACGGAAGACCCACTGATGTTTCATGGGGCATGGTGTTTCCTACCGACCCTCTAGGTCTTGTAAGACATCCATCACAGCTCTATGAGGCTTTTCTTGAAGGAATTTTACTATTCCTATTCCTAAATTTTGTTATTTCTAAAAAGAATAAGGTTGGCAGGCACTCAGCATATTTTCTAATTGGCTATGGTATTGCTAGATCTATAGTTGAATTTTACAAAACACCGGACACTGTTTGGGGCAACGACTTTTTATTATTTAGTTTTTTAACTCAGGGGCAATTATTATCAATACCTATGATAATATTAGGGCTATTCATACTTTCAAAAAAATAAATGCAAGAATACCTAGATTTACTTAAAAAAGT
>ENA-OSEY01002136-OSEY01002136.1-marine-metagenome-genome-assembly--contig:-NODE-2136-length-12988-cov-9.330493_pt1 | contig 12988 bp, 14 predicted proteins | sample MGYA00248465_ERZ534230 | MGnify/ENA primary metagenome ERZ534230 (study PRJEB26409, sample SAMN06344110) | marine metagenome | isolation source: Sea water from surface | place: Atlantic Ocean:Southern... | reverse complement strand
GCTCAGAGAATTGAAAATTTAAATGCTGAAACAACAGACCCATTTATGCTTCATTACAACTTTCCTGGTTATAGTGTTGGCGAAATAAGTTTTCCTGGTGGCCCAAAGAGGCGTGAAATAGGTCATGGAAACCTTGCAAAAAGGGCAATTAAAAATGTACTACCAAATCTTGAAGAGTTTGGATACACGATAAGAGTTGTATCTGAAATCACTGAATCGAATGGATCAAGCTCCATGGCTACAGTTTGTGGTACAAGCTTATCATTGATGGATGCTGGAGTTCCAATAACATCACCTGTTGCAGGGGTTGCAATGGGACTGGTTAAGGATGGCGAATCTTTTGCTGTACTTACAGATATATTAGGTGATGAAGATCATCTTGGTGACATGGATTTCAAAGTCGCTGGCACTACCAACGGAGTAACAGCGTTACAAATGGATATAAAAATTGAAGGGATTAATGAACAAATCATGGAAGAAGCTCTAAGTAAGGCACAAAAAGCTAGACTACACATACTTGAAGTTATGAATCAGGCAATTTCCGAACCTAAAACATTATCTGAAAATGCTCCTTCATTAAAAAAGCTCACTGTTAATCAAGACAAAATAAAAGAAATTATTGGTAAAGGCGGGGCTGTTATCAAGGGCATTCAACAAGACTCAGGCGCCAGTGTTGACATCGACGACAATGGAGTAGTGACAATCTTCGGTCAAAATCAATCTCAAATGCAAAAAGCCTTAGAAATTGTAGAAAGCATAATTGAAGAACCAGAAGTAAATAAAATTTATGAGGGAAAAGTAGTTAAAATCATGGACTTTGGTGCATTCGTAAATATCCTGCCAGGCAAGGATGGTTTATTGCATATTTCAGAGATTTCCAATGAAAGAGTCGAAAATGTAACGGATGTTCTATCTGAGGGCGATACCGTCAAAGTAAAGTTACTTGGTTTTGATAGGGGCAAAATGAAATTATCAGCAAAAGCTGTTGATTAAAGATTATTTATTTGTCAAGTTTTTTGAATTTTAAATATTTTTTAATTTGTTCGGTTACATAATCTATGGTTTTATATTCTTGTTCAGCATATTAACCATAGGGGGGTATTATGGAAAATGCACTAGGAATGATAAAAGACTTAGTAAAGAGCCTTACAAGTATTCTTGTAGCTGTTATTGGTCTTGGAGTAGTAGCCGGAGTAGTTTTCGGAGAAACTTGGTTTTTTGGAGATGTGTTAGATAATCTTGTCGCACTGATTCAAGGATTGGGTGAAGCTGGATTAGTAGGACTTTTAGCTGCTGCAATTCTTATTGGACTTCTTAAGTAATTCTTAAGATTCTTTTGACGCCCATTTTTTTGGGCGTCACTATTTTTATCAATGCCAAAACTTAACTTAAAATCAATTATAAAGTTTCTTAACTCAATAATAGATATCCTGATACCTATAATAGCTGTTTCACTCTTACTAGGTATAGTTTTTGGTCCTGATGCACCTTTTGTTGGCAGTATTTATTTAAATATAAATCAAGTAATTTCAATGATTGGTCAGGATGGCCTCTTAGGACTCATAGCAATAATCATAATTTTATTTTATATTCGTAAAAATCAATAAATTGGTGGCTATGGGTGGAATTGAACCACCGACCCCAGCGTTATGAGTGCTGTGCTCTAACCATCTGAGCTACATAGCCGTGATGAAAATGATAACCATAGAAGAAAACATGTCAAACATTAAACTTAAAAAGAATGATATCCCCATCTTTAACAACGTAATCTTTGCCTTCAATTCTTAATTTACCATTGTCCTTAGAGCCTTTGTAACCCTTATTATTAATAAAATCATTGTAAGCAATCACTTCAGCCTTAATGAAACCTTTCTCAAAATCAGTGTGTATTATGCCTGCTGCAGATGGAGCAATTGATCCATGTGGTATCGTCCAAGCCTTAGTCTCATTTTCACCAGTCGTAAAAAAAGTCTCTAATCCAAGTATTTTGTATCCTGAGACAATAATTTTATCTAATACTGGAGCATCCATATTTAAAAGTTCTAGGTACTCTTTTTTTTCTTGATCCTCTAGATTTGATATTTCATTTTCATTTTTTATATTTGTTGGTAAAAAAGAAACATTCTTATTCTTTAAAAAATCTTCTATTTGATTAATATCATTTAGAGCCTCATCATCTGAAATATTACCAACTACAAAATATGGTTTTAAAGTCAATAAATTGAGAGACTCAATAAAATTTCTTTCAGATTCAGAATAAGTATCTATGCATATTTCATTCTCATTAGATAATGTTCCAATTAATTCAGTAATAACTTTTTGCTGACTGAGATCAGATGGATTACCGACTTTAGTTAATTTCAAAAGTTTTTCATTTCTTTTTTCTAAAAGCTGGATATCTGCTAACAATAATTCAAGATAAATAGTTTTAAAGTCAGAAATCGGATCAACTTTATTATTAACATGAAGAATTTTTTCATTTTTAAAACATCTCACCACATGAACAATTGCATTTACCTCTCTAATATTTGATAAAAACTCATTGCCAAGTCCTTCACCATCAGATGCTCCTTTAACTAGACCTGCAATGTCTACAAATGTAGTGGTTGCATGTATAAGTTTTGAAGAATTTGAAAGCAAAGAAATGTTTATTAATCTATCATCCGGAACACTCACTACACCAACATTTGGCTCTATTGTACAAAACGGAAAGTTCTCTGCAGGTATTGATGCATTGGTGATAGCATTGAATAGTGTCGATTTCCCAACATTTGGCAGACCCACTATCCCACATTTAAATCCCACTTTTAATCAGTGTTAAGAAATTTTTGACAATTTTCAATACCATCTTTAGCTAAAATATCAAGAGAGTTTTGAAATTTTATAAAGGCATTATCTAAAGTATTTTTTTCAGATGGAGAGAACTTTGTTAGAACCCAATCTGTAACCAAATCCTTGTTACCTGGATGACCAATTCCAATTCTAAATCTATGAAAATCTTCTCCAAAATGTTGAATTATATTTCTTAATCCATTATGACCACCATGACCGCCACCGTACTTTAATCTTATTTTGCCAATTGATAAATCTATATCGTCATGTACTACAAAAAATTTAGATTTGTCATTTTTATGATATTTAACAATTCTAGAAAATGTTTTATATGAGTCATTAACATATGAATTACTCATATATAAATGTATTGAGAGTTTATTTAAAAAAAAGTAATCAGCATAAAGTGAACTTCTCGTTGAAACTTTTGATTTTGATGAAGATGCTATCTTTGCAATCCAATCTTTGCCAATATTGTGTCTTGTTTTTGAGTATTTATTACCTGGATTACCTAGACCTAATAATGTAAAAGGATTAATCAATTATCACTTTTTGTTTCTTCGCCTGAGTCATCATTATCTTGAGCTTCTTCAGCTGAACCTGTATCAGCTTTTACCTCTCCTTCATCAGAATCAGCTTCCATACTTTCATCATCAAGCACTTCAGGCTCGTCCTCAACAATTGCTTTTGGAGGAGCAACATTTACTACCATTTGATCAGAGTTATCATCGAGGTTAGGAATTTCAACACCTTCCTCAAGCTTTATGTCAGACAATCTTAAGGATTCATTTAAGCTAACTTCAAGTAAGTCTAATTCTATGACCTCAGGAATATTAGAGGCTAGGCAGGAAACCTCAAGTTCTCTAATAAGTTTTGTAATTACGCCACCTTCATTTTTAACACCAATACAGTCATCCTCATTAGTAAACTTAATAGGTACAACAACTTTGAGTTTTGTTTTAGAAGAAACTCGCATGAAGTCTGCATGTAAGAGCTTTCCTTTTTCGGGCTCTCTTTGAAGCTCCTTCAGAACAACTTTTTCTTCATTTCCATCAAGCATTATCTTGAGTACTTGTGTAAAAAATAATTCTGATTCAGAAGCTTTAGTAATTTCATTAAGATATAGTTTGATATTTTTTGTATCCTGATTATTTCCATAAATAACACCTGGAACCATAGATTCGTTTCGTCTGATCTCACGATTCTTGTTCGTACCAGTTCTTACTCTGTTATCTGCATTTAGTACTATTTCTTCACTCATTTTCCCTCTCAATTATAAAAAAAGTGCACTTAATGATTCTTCATTATTAAGTCTTCTCATACATTCCGCTAGTGTTGAAGCTAGTGAAATGACGCGTATTTTACTGCATTTTTTAGCATCTTGCGAAAGAGATATTGAATCAGTAACAATTAGCTCATCAATATTTGATTTTGATATACGCTCTACTGCAGGCCCAGACAGGACAGGATGAGTGATATATGCAATTACTTTTGATGCCCCAGACTTTTTCAATACATCAGATGCATTACATAATGTGCCAGCCGTATCAATAATGTCATCTGGCACAATGCATATTCTATCCTTTACATCACCAATAATATTCATAACCTCAGATACATTGTCTGCTGATCGTCTTTTATCAATTATGGCCAAATCAGCATCATCTATAAACTTTGCTAATGCCCTAGACCGTACTACGCCTCCAACATCTGGAGACACAACTGTAACCTTAGATAAATCATCTCTATAGTTATTTTTTATGTCATTTAACATCACTTTAGTTGCATATACGTTATCAGCTGGCATATCAAAAAAACCTTGAATTGTTTCTGAGTGAAGATCAACAGTTAAAATTCTATGAATTCCAGCTTTGTAGAGAATGTCAGCTACTACTTTTGCACTAATTGGAACTCTTGCAGATCTCACTCTTCTGTCTTGTCTTGCATACCCAAAGTATGGAATAACAGCTGTAATTTTTGAGGCTGAAGAGCGTTTCAATGCGTCTGCAATTAGGATTAATTCCATCATGTTATCATTTGCGGGATAAGATGTAGATTGCACGATGAAGGTTTCATGACCCCTTACATTTTCCATCAATTCAACCTTAATTTCTCCATCAGAAAACTTTGATACATCTATATGACCAATATCTGTATCAAGAATCTTTGCAATCCCTCTCGCTAAATCCGGTACAGAGCTACCGGAAAATATATCAAAGTTTACTCTACTACTCATTTTTGGCTGGGGTGGTAGGATTCGAACCTACGCATGACGGGATCAAAACCCGTTGCCTTACCGCTTGGCGACACCCCATTTAAATATTTAATATTGGTGAGTATTGTAATGGTTCAACTAAAAAGAATCTCCATTTTTTTGGAATTTTCTCTAAAAATAGTTTGGTGGATTCATTACGCACCCATGGCGTAAAAAAACATGAACCAGTTCCAGACATTAAAAATTCAAGCCCATACTTATCATTTGCATTATTGAAAAAAGAGTAAACCTCAGAATAATTTTTTTCAAAAATATACATAAAGTCATTTTTCAGATTTCTTTTATTTATATTTACCTTATCAAATTCATTAAACATCATGGCTGTGGACAGATATAAATTCGGATATATGATTAATAACTTATGATTATAATTCTTTGATTTAGCCAAGTGATTACCAAAACCATATACATATGCATTTTTACCATTTATAAAGAAGGGGATATCGGCACCAATTTTTGCTGCAATTTTATTAAGCTTCCCAATACTCAGGCCCAGTTTAAATAATTTATTTGTAGCAACAAGAAAAGATGCTGCATTTGAGCTACCACCGCCAAGCCCAGCACCAATTGGAATATTCTTCTTTAGAGAAACCTCACATCTCAGGTTCTCACCAGTTTCTTGAGTTAAATGATAATGTGCTAGATTTAAAATATTATTTTGTAAAAATTTTTTTTTGTTAAGATTTGACTTAATCAGGAAATCACAGTTTGTCTCTTTAATTGTAAGATCATCATATAAATCAACTAATTGAAATCTGGATCTAATATTATGAAGCCCATCTTTTCTTAAATTTCCAACTTTAAGGTATAAATTAATTTTAGCAGGACATTTAGTTTTGATAATCTTCATTATTCTTTTAAAGATAACTCCAAAATACCACCATATGCTGAATTAATTTTGATTTTATAAGAACTATCTTGGATTTCACAAATCGATTCAAGCTTCTCATAATTTTTTTTGTGCACTAGGCACTCAATTAATCCAGGAATTTCAGTTAAAAGAGCTTTAAAATGAACCCCATACTTCTCAACATTTGATCTTTCTTCATAATGAAAATCATTTAATGACACATCACCGTCTTTAAAATTTATTTTTAATATTTCGTAATTACCTAATATTGCATTATATGGCTGTATAATAAGGTAATTATTATAAATACTAATGAGAATTCTTGATCTATATACTTCGTTGTTATAGCTAAACTTCAAACTTCCTTGCAAGATATTTATTGGCTGATCATTAAATGTCGCACATGCAGAATGAATAATTAATAAAAAAAATATGGAAATAAATTGAATGAATCTTAGATTATTTGGCATAAGTCATAAAACAGCTGATCTCGAACAGAGAGAATCATTTATATTATCAAAAAATCATATTAACTATATTACTGACCTTCTTGAAAAGAAATTTTCAGATCAATTAAGCTCATTATTTTTTTTATCAACATGCAATCGAACAGAGTGTTACATGATTTGTGAAACTGAACAAACTTGTAGAGATTTTTTCTTAGAGATTTATAAGATGTTAGATAGTGATTTGGATCAAGAAAGTTTTTTTTATTTTAAAGCACACGATGATGCATTTGTTCATTTGTGTAAGGTTGGCAGTGGTGTTGATTCAAGAATCATTGGAGAAAAGGAAATATTTGGTCAATTAAAAAATGCATTCAAAGAATATGATGAAATGGGTCTAATCTCAAATCAAATGCGTGATATATGTGATAGAGCGTTTTCCATATCAAAGTTTATTCGAAATGAAACTAAAATTGATTCAACTCCAATATCGATATCCACATTGGTATTGAAGTTGCTTAAGGAGTTATTTGAAAATCCTACCGAACAAAATATTCTGCTTATTGGCGCAGGCGATGTAGCGACAAACATTATTAAAAATCTTCATAAAAATGGATATAAAGAAATAGAGTTCCATAATCGAACAAAAAAAATAATTTCTATTTCAAACTCACTTAAACTTGAATCCAAACCTTTAAACAAGATCAATTTAGCCCTTAAAAAAAACGATATATTGATTTCATCCATCAATTCAGACTTTCCAATTATTGGCAAAGGATTGATTGAAGAAAACTTAAAATTAAGAAAGAATAAACCACTTTTACTAATAGATTTAGGCGTGCCTAGAAATATTGAAGCAGCGGTTTCCTCATCTGAGTTTGTTTACCTGTATACACTAGAGGATATTGAAAATTTTAGTTTTAAAAATTTAACAGAAAGAAAACAATCTGCATCTCATGCAACTAATCTAATTAAGGAAATGGTTGCAGATTCAATTAGGGAGATAGATGAAGACAATGTTAAAGAACAAATATTTATAACCTTATCTTCGATCTTGAGAGGTAAAAATGAATCATATATTAGTCAGCTTATATCAAATAAGAAAATTGCTGATGTAATTATTGAGGATTTTGATATTGAAGATGATTTAGCACATAAACTAACAGCTATGGATAACAAAATAGTTATATCAATGATTAAGGAGATTGCACGTGCTTCCTGATTCTGTAATTATAAAACTAGATGCATTAAGAAAAAGAAGAGATGAGATTGAAATGCTTCTCTCGCAAGAAGATGCCACAAATGACATAAATAGTTTTAAGTCTTTAAGTAAGGAATTTTCCGAAATCAACCCAATTATTGATCACTACGATAATTACAAAATAGTAATTGCGTCAATAGATGATTCAAAAGAAATTATTAGCACAGGCGATGAGGATCTTAAATCATTGGCTCTGGAAGAAATAGACACTCTTAATAAAGATCTAAATGTAGTAGAAAAAGAATTAAAATTAATGCTTTTACCAAAGGATAAGTCTGATGCGGGCTCAGCATTCCTTGAAATCAGGGCTGGTGCCGGTGGTGATGAGGCCGCAATATTTGCAGCTGAATTACTACGATTATATCTAAGACTCTGTGAAAGAAAAAAATGGAAGTTTGAAATAATTTCTAACAAACCATCAGAACCCAACGGTACAAAAGAGGCGGTGCTACAAGTTGATGGATTAAATGTTTACAAATCATTGAAATTTGAGTCTGGAGTTCATCGAGTGCAAAGAGTTCCTGAAACAGAATCTCAAGGCAGAGTCCATACATCAACAGTTACTGTGGCTGTATTACCAATGCAAGATGAAATTGAAGAAAAAGAAATTGATAAAAATGAATTAAGAGTAGATACCTACCGAGCATCTGGTGCTGGAGGACAACATGTTAATAAGACTGATTCTGCAATAAGAATTACTCATCTTCCAACTGGGATTGTTGTTGAGTGCCAAGATGACAGATCGCAACATAAAAATAAAACCAAAGCACTAAGTTTACTATCAGCAAAACTTAAGGCGAAAGAGCTTGAGGAGCAACAACAAAATATTGCTAATGAAAGGAAGTTACTTGTAGGTTCTGGTGACAGAAGTGAAAAGATTAGGACATATAATTTTCCACAGGGCAGGGTAACAGATCATAGGATCAAATTAACCCAACATAATCTGGATAACATTATGGATGGTGATTTAGAATCTATATTGGATGCTCTCCTTACAGAGCATCAGTTAGAGCAACTATCAAGTTTAGAAGAGAATGGTTAAAGCATATTCAACTGAAAATATCATCGCAATTTGTAAAGAACATCAGGATCAGTATCCGATGATATTTAGAGATATAAACTTCTTTTTAAAAGAAAAAAATATTTCAGATATTCCTATAGAAATAAATTACTCAGGATTTATTGAAAAAGATTCTATTAAGTTGATTGAGGCTGAATTTTTTCAACAATATTTGAACAGTGTTCCACTTGATTACATTTTAAAAAATTCAAATTTTTACGGATATAACTTCTATGTAGACGAAAACGTTCTAATTCCAAGACCAGAAACAGAATTGATTTTAGATTATGTCATTGACATGGGAATTAACAACAAAACTATCATAGATGCTGGGACAGGATCAGGCTGTATTGGCGCAGTTCTATCAAAAGTGTTAACTGACTCGAACATATATGCAATCGACAATAATATTAAAGCCATTGAAATTGCTCAATACAATTTCAATAAGCTTGATTGCAGAAATATTCAAATAGTATTAAGTGATTGGCTTTCAACTTTTGAAGCAAACTCGATTGACATAATTGTTTCGAATCCTCCATATCTCAAAGCAGATGATCCTCATCTTGATGAATTGCATTATGAACCAAAGAGTGCGCTTATTGGAGGTAAAAATGGCCTAATTCATTTTGACAGAATATTCTTTGATGCGAAAAAATGTCTTAGGCCTGATGGGTATTTAATTTTTGAGCATGGATTTGATCAACAGGAGCAGATTATTTCCTTATCAAAAAAATACTTATTTAATTTAGTGACTCTAATTAATGATTTACAAGGTCACGATAGAGGTTTAGTGTTTAAGAAATGAAATCAATTTTCTTTGAAAAAGTACTAAAACTTGATGAGTTTAGTAAATCAGATCTAACAGACCTCTCACAAAAAAGATTTCTAATAATTGGCGCAGGAGGAATTGCTCATCCTTTGATTATGAATCTTCTAGGCCACGGTGTGAAACATTTATCTATAGCTGATGGTGATAAAGTTGAAACTGATAACTTACATAGGCAATTCTTGTTCGATTTTGAGGACATTGGATTAAATAAGGCTTTTACAGTCAAAAAAAAACTAATAAATAAATTTCCTAATTTAAAATTAGAAATATTTGATAGATTTCTTGATGAAAGAGATCTTTATAATAATTTAAGTACTTTTGATATCGTTGCAGACTGCTCAGATAATTTTGCTACAAAATATAATTCAAATGAAATCTGCCATGAATTTAAAAAACCACTATTTATTGGTTCAGCAAATGGATATATTGGACAAGCAATTTTCATTCCAAATACAGTTTCTGGTCCTTGTTATGAATGTTTATTTCCTCGGAGTTCTTACTTACCTGAGGAGACATGTAATGAATCTGGTATAGCACCATATGTTTTAAGTTATGTAGCCTCAATATTAACTATGTTGATAACGAATTTTGTTATTAGCGGGCATAGTGCACCAATAAAACTTTATAGAATAGATGCTAAGAAGATGGAATTAAGTTCTTCAACTTTGCGTAGTGATACAAGTTGTATAATTTGTGGAGCTGATGATTAAGGGTTATATAGAGGGTTATTATGGTGCAATCCTTTCTTGGAAAGATAGGAAAGCTATCCTAAACCTTCTTCCAAAACTCAACCTAAATTCATATTTATATTGTCCCAAGGAGGATCCTAAACATAGGATTCAATGGAAATTAGATTATTCAGTTGATGAGCTTAATAATTTCAAAGAAATTTCAGAATTAGCTAATAAAAATAAGGTCAATTTCATATTTGGTATATCTCCAGGCAATGAAGAGCCCATAGATTTTGATAAGCTTGCAAATAAAATAGATATATTTCGAGAGATTGGATTTAAAAATTTCTGTATATTATTTGATGACTTACTCGAGCCAGGCAATCCAATTTATCAAGCGAATACGCTAAATAATTGCCGAGAAAGTTTTCAGGATTGTACTTTTTATTTGGTACCTGAAATCTATGCGAATTCATTGTCAAACTCTGATATTTTTGAGAATAAATATTTAAAAGATTTATTTAGTAATATTGATGATAAGCCAAATATTTTTTGGACAGGTAAAAAAGTGATTTCTAATAAATATGACTATGAAGAAATTAAAAAACTTGAGGATTTTTATAACTTAAACATATACATTTGGGACAATTTTTACGCATCTGATTATTGTGAGCCTAGAGTTACACTGGATAAATATTTACCTTTTGCTGGCAATATACCCTCTGATATTTCAGGAATTATGATCAATGCAACAGGTAAAATTAATTTAGATCTATTAATCTTAAGATTATATAGCCTGGGTTTTCAAAGAAATGATTTTGAAATATCTGATTTCCTAAGTAATGAATTACATCCTGCATTCAAATCAATTTCTAAGTACTTCACTTTTGACGGATCTTTGATTAAAACTGATGACTGTGAATATGTTAATGATATTTTACTTAATTGGATCCACCCCATAAAAAATGAGATATACCCATACCTTCATCTTTTAAAATTTTTGATGCAAAATACTGGATCAAGAGATTCTAATTTCATAAAAAGAATTCGTCTAAAAGAAAGGGAGAGCTAATAATGATTGGAGATATGCAAAAATGGACACCAAATATTGCTGGCATCATAGAGCATGCAAAAAAGATCCATCCTAAATCAGAAATAATTTCTAAGCTAACTAATGGAGAAATTCATAGAACTAATTATGATGAAGTTTGTTTGAGATCAAGAAAGCTTGCTTCCAAACTTTGTCAGGATGGCTACAAAGAAGGTGATGTTTTGGCAACTCTTGCACTCAACACATTTAGACATTTAGAAATCTATTATGGTGTTTCTGGAATGGGCGGCATTGTTCATACCTTAAATTTTCGCCTACATCCTGATCAGGCTAAATATATTATTAATCATGCTGAAGATAAAATTATTTTTCTTGAGGTACCATTTGTTCCAATATTGGAGGCATTAAAGGATGATATTTCATCTGTTGAAAAATTTATTTTACTTTGTGATAAAGATGAGATCCCTGAGACAAGTTTAAAAAACGTATATTCTTATGAGGAATATATTGAAGATGGCAAGGAAGATTTTGATTGGCCATTATTAAAAGATGATGCTGCATGTGGCTTATGTTATACCTCAGGTACAACAGGTAATCCAAAAGGCGTATTATATTCACATAAATCGACTATCCTACATGCTGCTTCAGCTATCACTGCTATGTCAATTGACCAAGACGACTCTATTTTGATGGTCGTACCAATGTTTCATGTTATGGCATGGGGTATTCCATATTATGGCCCTATGTTAGGAAATAAAATTGTCATGCCTGGAATGCATATGGATGGGGAGTCGCTGTACACCCTTATCAATGAAGAGGAAGTTACTATGGCTGCCGGTGTTCCAACAATTTGGATGCAATTACTCGCATACTGTAGAGAAAATAATAAAAAACTTACCGCTCTCAAAAATACAATTATTGGTGGTTCAGCTTTATCACTTGCAATACTTAAGGAATTTGACGAATTTCATGATGTTAATGTTGTTCATGCCTGGGGAATGACTGAAATGAGCCCTCTAGGCACGACTAATGTGCCGACTAGAGCAATGGAATCAATGACAAAAGAAGATAAATATAATCTTCAATTAAAACAAGGTAGGCCTTGTTTTGGTGTAGAGTTAAAAATAACAAATGATAAAGGCGATGCATTACCAAACGATGGTAAATCTTATGGCCACTTGCTGGTAAGAGGGCCATGGATACTTCAAAAATATTTTAAATCCGATGAGAATGCTGTTGATAGCGACGGTTGGTTCGATACCGGCGATATTTCAACAATTGATAGTGATGGTTATATGACCATTGTCGACAGATCAAAGGATGTAATTAAATCTGGTGGTGAATGGATAAGCTCCATTGATCTTGAGAATGCGGCTGTTGGACATGAGCATATCGCCGAAGCATGTGTTGTTGGCGTAAGGCACCCAAAATGGGATGAAAGACCAATATTGCTTGTTGTTGCGAATGAAAATAATGTCAGCAAAGATGAGATAAATAAATTTTTGTCTGACAAAGTCGCAAAATGGTGGCTTCCAGATGACATTATTTTTGTTGATGAACTCCCACACGGAGCAACTGGGAAGCTTTTAAAGGTTGAACTACGTGATCAATATTCAGATCATTTAATGGAGAAATAAAAATGAAAACAATTAAACCTGATGAAATTAATTCATATATCGGTAAAGAGATTGGAGTATCTGAATGGGTAACTAT
>ENA-OSEY01002135-OSEY01002135.1-marine-metagenome-genome-assembly--contig:-NODE-2135-length-12991-cov-2.931547_pt1 | contig 12991 bp, 17 predicted proteins | sample MGYA00248465_ERZ534230 | MGnify/ENA primary metagenome ERZ534230 (study PRJEB26409, sample SAMN06344110) | marine metagenome | isolation source: Sea water from surface | place: Atlantic Ocean:Southern... | reverse complement strand
GTATGCAGATAATCGGCAGTGCTAGCAGGTAAAGCCAAAGCACTATAGCATTACTTGAAACAGCGCCATTTATAGGCCCGCGTTTTTATGTCCGCTCTTTGGTTGGACTACTAGTGTTTGTGACATTGATCAGTGGAGGAGCAGTACAATGACCAAAAAACATTTTATGTGCACTCACACTTTTGTGAGTCAGGAAGCGGCTAAGCAGTTTCTCAGTGCTACTTTGGAGCTGACTGATAGGCAGATCTTTGAAGGACTAAAAACAGAAAAGGCTGAAATGCTGGCCCATTGGCGCGGCGAGGAGGAGTTTTTCTTCTGTCATTGGTATGCGGAAACTGACGACGATATTTTTGCAGCCCTAGAGGCTGCTGGGTTTAATGATCTGATGCATACCCTTCCAAACGAAATGCAGTTGTTTTTATCTGCAGAGACACTCGCTGATAAAACGACACAAGAATATCTTGATCAGCCATAAAGCTATTCCACCGCGGGGCGAAAAGATAGGTGCGCCCAAGGAGCCTTGAAGGCCTGTTACCATTACAAAAACGCAAGTGACTTAGAGGACAATTAGATGACCAGAAACAACATCATGGAAGCTGCTAAGCACTTCTATTTCGCTTGTGAGAACGGGACTGGATGGACTAACTGCCAGCCCTACTGTCATCTCGACGCAACATTCAGCTCCGAAGCAAAGACATTAAGGGAGATAGACAATCTAAATCACTACACCGAATGGATGGCGGAAGTTCACAACCACATGACCGACATCTCCTTCGATGTGGAAGGCTTTGCATATGACGAAGAGCGCGAAGTGGTGCTGATATATGGTATTTATAGAGGTGTGATCACCATGAGTGAGACACCGCAACCATTCGAGACCGACTACGTCTATATCTTGAAGTTCAATGATGGAAAAATAAGCCATGTCACCAAAGTGTGGCAAGATGACTTTGACTAACTAAACTAAATTAAAAATATGTCTAATTCATTAGCTTGCCTCGCACCGCTCGCAAGCAAACCTGCAAACGTAGTCACTTAGTATGTATGCGCATTGGCTAAATGATCTCGACTATTCTTTCACTTGGATGCCAGTCAAATCGGCGCGTCGGAAAAACAAGCACCTTCACGTCACTTTGATGCCATTTCCGGAATAGTATGTTTTTGCTCAAATTTGGTAACTACTTTAACTCAGGCTGTCCTTATCGTAGCTATGCACCACAATTCCGGAGCAGGAATCGGTTCTGCTACCGTTTTCGTATTTTTCTAGCAGATGCTCATGTCGATCCAGCCAGTCGATGCCAGGGCCTTCTTTGTTCACCGCAATTTCAATGTCATCCATTTCACTGATCCCGATGAAGCGGGTGTCTGTTACTTGGATGAGCCTCTGGAAATTTACGCCCGGTGAAATCCCGCCAGGGGCATCAAATGCAGCGATGAATTCCTCTGCGCATCCTGTTCTTACGTTATATTCGACTACTGATATGACTTTCATGATGACCCTCTGCGCAAAGAAATGGTTTAGTTTGGGTTGACGATGCCCCACACCGACACAGTTCCAGCGGAATAGAATTCGTCACGTAAGGTGCCTCTGAAAAGGCTAAGGCTTTTTTGACGGGCTTCGAGCGATGCGTCTGCTGCTTCCTCGCTCGGATAGACGCTCAACATCAGTAGTGATTTTGACCCAGTGCGCACGCCAATCGCTATTTTCATGTCTGGGAACCACTCTCGGAAGTGAGCGTTATACTCATCTTCGAAATGGGCTAAGGCATCCTCGCTTTCAAACTCTGCATGGTTGATCCTAGCGTAAGCTGACATTTTTTTTTCCTCACCTATTTCGACAACTGGACGTTTGGAAGATCATATCCCCACACATCTGACAGTATGAGCGCTCGGCAAAAGAACCCGGACTCTAATCAGAGCAGCCTTCACTTAGCTCCAAAAATAAATAAGTGTCCAAAAGAAAAGAATAGAGGAGTTTTGTAATCTGCCAAAAAAATGCTGTTGTGCGATTTTTGGCTTGCAACGCGACAGCACGACTGTACTCAAGGCTTCAAAAAAATCGAGAGTTGCGTCAGTTGCACGTTAAGCCTTTCCATCCATCCAGGCCTATAAAACTCACAAAGTTTTTTTCTTCTTAGCTAACCATACCTCTTGGCTAACCGTACCCAACCGTACCTTTTTTTGGCGTATGCTGGTTCACTGTGCCACCCGCGTTGACAACGAAACTGTCGGTTTTTCTCGGATTTCAACGGAATGGCTACAGGTTTAAGCGGCTTTGCAAGCAGGAGGTCGTCGGTTCGATCCCGTCTGGCTCCACCATCTTTTCTGCCTGTTTTTTTGACGGTCCACGGCTATCGCACTTGTCTTGCACGAAGGCGTGTATTCGTTGCTTGTCACTCATGTGGTGACATGAAGGCGCGTGCCGTGGTCACTGGCAGGGGACGCAATAGCCGTCAGGACGCGCACGAACACATTGTCAGGGTCGCCTTCGGGTGGGCCTTTTTTTTGACACCAAACCAAGTAGTCTGGTTAGACAACAAAGAGGGGAGTGAAAGAATGGCCAATGAATCGATGACTGCAACGCGCGTCAAAATGGTAGGTATACGGAGCCGTGATCTTCTGTGGATGTTCACGGTCTGCACTATCGTCAACATTGCGATGCTGTATCTGATCAGCTCGGGAGCAACGTCTGTTTACCTGCCTATGACCGTGATGATCGTGCTGGTCAATATCCTCACCATTCTTGGCATGATTGACGCTATGGATGATTTGAAAGCAGCGTCCGAGGATTTCGACGAACAAGACCAGAAGTCAAATATCGGCAGACGCTTCGAAGAGACCCAGTGGGGCATGTTCAAGATGATGGTCACATTGATCTTCGGCGGCACAGGTCTCTCGCTCCTGTATGTGATGTACCTGTAGAGTTCAGAGCCGGGGAGGGCCGCCTTCGGGCGGCCCTTTTCTTGGGCGGGACGGCTGGAAGACTGGTCCGCCCATAAAGGAGGCGCGGACCATGTTTGACACCAAGATCGCTATCATCATTCGCGACGACCTGGCAACATGGCAGAAGCTGAACGTTACCGCCTTCTTGATGAGTGGTATCACTGGCGCCAATCCTGGGATTGTCGGCAAGAACTATCAGGACCGTGGCGGAAAGCGGCATCTTGCGATGTCAGTGCAGCCGGTAATCGTATTGGCCGGCACGGCGAACGTGCTGACCAATATCCGCAACCGTGCAAACGACAGGGGTGTCGATACGGTTGCCTACATCGAGGAAATGTTCAGTACCGGGCATGATGACGCCAACCGCGCCGTATTTGCCGAGCATGACGCTACCGAAGCCAACACAGTGGGAATTGCCTTGAGGGCCGACAAGAAGATCGTCGACAAGATCACCAAAGGCGCAAGGATGCACGGCTGAGATATCGTTGAATCACAACCCGCACGACGGAGTGCCACATGACCCGCCTTACTGTTCCTGCACCTGACGAGATGTCTGCTGAACAACGCGCTGTCCATGACAGGATTGCTTCCGGCCCTCGCGGCGGCGTGCGCGGGCCGCTGGCACTTTGGCTACATCGACCGGAGCTGGCCGATAACGCGCAGGCACTGGGACGGTATTGCCGGTATGAGACATGCCTGCCGCCCCGCCTGTCGGAGCTCACCATCCTGACCACAGCGCGTATCTGGGACGCGGCCTATGAATGGCAGGCACATCTTCAGCCTGCGCGTGAAGCCGGCCTTTCCGAAGAGGTCATTGTCGCGCTCGGAGAGGATACGACACCCGCATTCCACAGCCCTGATGAGGAACTGGTCTACAGTTTCACCCGCGAGTTGAACCTGACAAGATCGGTAAGCGATGATTTGTACGCGCGAACCGTCGCCGAACTCGGGCCGGACGCCACTGTCGATCTGGTTGGGATTCTTGGCTATTACAGTCTGATCTCGATGACGATCAAGGCGTTCGACGTGTCGCCGCCGGATGGCGGTTAGCCGGGTCTTTGGTCTGGCTCCATCATTTCCTCCGAGTTCCGAATGACGCGTTGCTGTGGCACAATGGCCGCCTGCGCATTACTTTGACCTTGCGAGTTTGATCCGAAGATGTGGAAGACAGCCATCACCCTTTGCGGCTTTTACACAAGGCATGTGCATCTGATCGCCTTGATTCTGAGTGCGGCCTTTGCCGCCTATTTCGCTGTCACAGGTGATCCGGGCTCCATTTCCTTTGATCTGTTCGTGCTGTTCTATGGCGGTCTTGCCGGGTATGCGGTTGCCGGGTGCCTGATGGTGCCGGTGTTCCTGTTCCAGAAGATCGCCGGCGTCGAGAGCGCGCCGAACGAGGTGACCTCCGCGATGGAAGGTGTCCTGTTCAGGCGCCGCAAGAAAGCGGACGCCGAAAGAGGCGCCTCTCCGGACCCCGATCTCTAGGCCAGGCAGCCGTTGTGTTTGGCGACGATGCCTAGATCGGGCACTCCGAAAACTTGCTGCCGACCGACGCCTTGATCACATCGATCTCGCCGACGGCGGCGGCGATCCCGGCCGTGATCGGGGCCTCGGCGAACGGGGTGTCGCCGACCACCGCGCGCAGCATGCCGAAGCCTGGTGTCTCCTCGACCGTGCGAACGCAGGTATAGAGGAAGATGTCGGCATAGGAGCAGTGCTCGCCTGTCAGGAACGGCCCGGCGCCAGCGGCCTTGAGATGGGTCTCCAGAAAGCCGAGACGGGCCTTGTGAAGCGTTGCCAGATTGGCGATGGCGGTGTCCTTGCCGCCTTCAGCCAGCGTGTCTGTCAGGCGCAAATTGCGCCAGAACACCTCGTTATGGCCGGTGATGATGTCGTGCATCGGGGAGAGGACGAACGAGTAGTAGTCCTGCACCCAGCCCCAGTACATCGCCGTCCTTGCGGCATCCTCGGCAGATTTCGGGGTGAGGGGGCCGTCATATTTCGTTACGAGATACTGGACGATGGCAAGCGAGTCGTTCAGTTCCAGCCCGTTGGCGTGGTCCTTCATCCACGGCACCGTGCCGAACGGGGCTTCCTTGTCCTTGTCGAAATCCTCGCCAAGCGGCGTCGAGGCAAGCTCGCTGACCGAGATCCCGTGCATGGCGCAGATCAGCCTGATTTGCTCGCCACGCCCGATGACCGGAAAATACGCAATCGTCACATCACTCATAACTCTTCTCCCATCATTTTTTCATAGTTTAACGGTAACTGAACGAGCGCCGGCTTCCCTAACGGTTTTTTGAGGGCTCGCTGCCGCCATCAGGCCTTCTGCCCGCCGGGCCGGTGCATTTGCCGGTTGCCTTTCCTGTCAGAAAGGACAGGCTGTATGCATCAGACGAACCGCACCATGACCCGGGAAAGATGACGATGTCGAACAATACAGGCCCCAATATTCTGGTGATCCAGGCCGACCAGATGGCCGCCAGTGCGTTGTCCGCCTATGGCAACAGCTTCACGAAAACGCCGCATATCGATGCGCTGGCCGGGCAGGGCACGACATTCCGGAACACCTATTGCGCCTTTCCGTTATGCGGCCCCTCACGGGCTTCGATGATGACAGGCCAGCTGCCGTCGAAAATCAGGGCCTATGACAATGCGGCCGAGTTGATGTCGGAAATCCCGACCTTCGCGCATTACCTGCGGGCGCGCGGTTACCAGACGAGCCTGAGCGGGAAGATGCATTTCGTCGGTGCCGACCAGCTTCACGGCTTTGAACGGCGGCTGACATCCGACATTTATCCCGGCGATTTCTACTGGACCGAGAACATGGCGACGAGGACGGCGAAGACGCGGTCAGACGGGCGGGCGGTCACCCAGTCCGGTATCTGCAAGCGTACCGTGCAGCTTGATTATGACGAGCTGGCCATGGCCAATGCCGAACAGCATCTCTACGACATCGCGCGGTCATCCGATGACCGGCCGTTCATGTCGGTGGTCTCGCTGACCCATCCGCACGATCCCTATTACTGCACGCAGCCCTTTTGGGACCTGTATGAGGGGGTGGACATCCCCATGCCGGCGGTGCCGGCGCTGCCGATCGACGAGCAGGACCCGCTGACCCGCTACATCATGATCCGGCACGAGCTGGATGACGGGTTCGACGAGGACACCATGATGCGCAGCCGGCGCGCCTATTACGGCGCCGTATCCTATATCGACCATCAGGTCGGGCGGCTTGTGAGCCTGCTTGAGGAGCTGTCGCTGCGCGAGAATACCGTGATCATTTTCACCTCCGACCATGGCGAATTCCTTGGCGAGCGCGGCCTGTGGTTCAAACGGCATTTCTACGAGCCTGCCGCCACCGTGCCGCTGATCATTTCCGTGCCCGGCGGGCCGCAGGGGAATGTGGTGCCGGAAAATGTATCGCTGATGGACCTGCTGCCGACGATGCTCGACCTGGCGGGCGATCATGAGCTTGCCGACCTTCGCGAGCCGATCGACGGGCAGAGCCTTGTGCCCCTGATCAATGGTGGCAGCCGCGAAAGCGTCGCCTATTCCGAAATCATGAGCGACGGCTTGCCGGCGCCGATCTTCATGATCAGGCGCGACAACTGGAAGCTCATCTATGGTCCCGCCTATCCGGCCGAGCTCTATAATCTGGATGAGGACCCGCATGAGCAGCGCAATCTCGCCGCTGCGCCCGAGGCGGCCGATATACTGAACAGGCTGGTCGCCGAGGCCGAGGCGAAATGGGACGCCGCCGCCATTCAGGCCGACATCGATCTCAGCATCGCGCGGCGAATTCTTGTGCGCGGCGCCCACGGCGCCGGCCAGTCGCCGAGCTGGGACTATGTCACCCCGTCCGGCGAGGAGGGCCGGTGGTGCCGGACCGGCAGCGACTATAACGACTGGTCGTTCAACGTCATCTGACCGGCAGGCGCCGGGTCCGGGAGGGGCGCAGGATATCATGCGAACGCTGAAGACCATCCACACCCTGTCCTGCCACGCCGAGGGCGAGGTTGGCGATGTGATCATCGACGGGGTGGAACCACCGCCCGGCCGCACGGTCGCCGAGATGCGCGACTTTATCGAGGCCGACGGCAGGCTGCGCAGCTTCATGCTGAACGAGCCGCGCGGCGGGGTGTTCCGGCACGTCAATCTGCTGGTGCCGCCGACCCATCCCGATGCCGATGCCGGCTTCATCATCATGGAGCCGGAATATACCCCGCTGATGTCGGGTTCCAACTCGATCTGCGTGTCGACGGTGCTGCTCGACAGCGGCATCCTGCCGATGACCGAACCGGTGACGAGGCTGACGCTGGAGGCGCCGGGCGGGCTGATCCATGTCAGGGCCGACTGCCGCGACGGCAAGGCGGAACGCATCCATGTCGAGAACATGCCGAGTTTCGCGCTCGGCACCGGGCTGCCGCTGGAGGTTCCGGATCTTGGCCGGCTGACGGTCGATACGGCGTTCGGCGGGGACAGCTTCGTGATCGTCGACGCGGCGGCGCTGGGATTTGACCTGGTCGCCGGCGAGGCGCGCCGGCTGGCCCGGACCGGCGTTGCGATCACGCGGGCGGCAAACCGGCAGCTGTCCTTCCATCACCCGCAGCAGCCGGGCTGGACGCATTTCTCCTTCTGCCTGTTCGCCGGGCCGGTCAGCCGCGACGGCAACAGGCTGCGGGCCCGCCAGGCCGTCGCCATCGAGCCGGGCAAGATCGACCGCTCGCCGACCGGAACGGCGGTGTCGGCGCGCATGGCGCTTCTTCACGCCGGGGGCGAGATGACTGATACGGACGTGTATGAGGCGGTCTCGATCATTGACTCATGTTTCGAGGGGCGCATCGCCGGCACCACGCAGGTGGGCGACATGGCGGCGATCCGGCCGGAGATTTCAGGCCGCGCCTGGATCACCGGAAGCCACCAGCACATGCTGGATCCCGACGACCCGTGGCCGGAGGGCTATCGCCTGACCGACACATGGGGCATCCCGTCCGAAGACGGGTAGGCGCGCCGCAGCATCGTCAAACGCATCCTTGCCTGTTGCCGAATAATCCTCTACAACCCGCGCCAAGTCATCGTCGGATGATGGCAGGCTGAATCGCAGGCGCCCGGGTGCCTGCTCCATCACCTCCGGCGCAACGAGATTTTCAGCATAGACACCAGTTCAGGCAGGCGATGGTCGATCGCCGCCGCTGTATCGCGGGACGCCGCTGCGCGTACCCGGGAAGGATGCCCGTGACCGTCGAGACCACACCCCCCGCCGAGGCCGATGAGCCCGCCATTCCCGTCGAAGCCGGCGAGCAGATGCCGGAGGAAGACGGCCATTTTCCGGGCGATCCCTTTTTCGAGCTCGGCCTCGCGCCGAGCATCGTCGACGACATCGCGGCGCAGGGCCTGACCGAACCGACACCGATCCAGCAGGAAGCCATCCCGGCCATTCTCGCCGGCCACGACCTGATCGGGCTGGCACAGACTGGCACCGGCAAGACGGCGGCCTATCTGCTGCCGCTTCTGAACAAGCTGCTCGACAAGCGCAAGGCCAAGGAGGTGCGCCGCACAAGCGTGCTGATCCTCGCCCCGACGCGCGAGCTTGCCTATCAGATCTCGGACAGCATCAAGGCCTTCTCGGGCAGTTTCAAGGTCCGCTACATCACCATCTGCGGCGGCGAGCGCTATGATTTCCAGATCCGGTCGCTGAACAAGGGCGTTGATGTGATTGTGGCCACGCCGGGCCGTTTCGAGGACCTTCAGGCCCGTGGCAAGGTCAAGCTCGACGATATCGAGCATTTCGTCCTCGACGAGGGCGACCAGATGATCGATCTGGGCTTCTATCCGGCGATCAAGCGCATTTTCGAGACATTGCCCTCGACCTGCCAGACGGTGTTCTTCTCGGCGACGATGCCGAAGGAGATGGAAACACTCGCCGAATCCTTCCTCAAGGACGCCGTGACCATCCGTGCGGCACGGGCCGGCGAGACGGTGGACGCCATCGAGCAGTCCGCTGTTCTGGTCAAGGGCATGGACAAGCGCGATGTGCTGCTCCAGGAGCTGCAAAAGCTCGATGGTGGGCAGGTGCTGGTCTTTGCGCGGACACGCGTCCGTACCGAGGACCTCGCCGACTGGCTGGGCGAGCAGGGGCTGAACGCCGACATGCTGCATGGCGACATGCGCCAGGCGATCAGGCTGAAGGTGCTTCGCAAATTCAAGCGCGGTGAGCTTCAGGTTCTGGTCGCCACCGACGTGGCCGCCCGCGGCATTGATGTGTCGGGCCTCGGCATGGTGGTGAATTTCGACCTTCCGGACACGGTAGAGGCCTATGTCCACCGGATCGGGCGCACCGGCCGCGCCGGCCAGGTTGGTGCGGCGCTGTCGATCTGCAGCGTCGCCGACCAGGAAAAGCTGGCGGCGGTCCTGTCGCAGGTCGGGCAGCGGATGACCGTCATTGACAGCGACGGCAGTGTGATCGACGATTTCCGACCCGAGCGTGTGCCGTCGAAGGGTCGTGGCCGCGGCCGTGCACGGCCGCCGCGCCATGCGCGGGCCAACAGGCCTGCTGGTGCGGAAAAGGCAGACGGCAAGCGACGTCCAAAACGCGGCGCATCGCAGCCCGGCAGGCCCGCGCGCCGGCCGTCATCCGACAGTTGGAATGATGACAGGCGAGACGGCGCGAGGCGTGATGGCGACCGTGGTGGATCCGGCAAGCCGTCTTTCGACAAGACGAAATCAGACGGGCTGAAATCAGACAGACCGAAATCGGACATGGCGAGACCGGATAAGCCGAAACGGGACAAATCAAAGGGCGACAAGCCCTTCCGTAAGGACCGGCAGGACAAGCAGCAGGCACGGCCCGACCGCGGTGACAGGCCAAAACAGTCAGATTTCAAGGCTGGAAAGGGCGGCAAGCCCCCGCACAAGTCTGGTCCGGCAAAACAGGGCAAGCCGTCAAAATCGCCGAAACCCGCACGGCAGGATCGCGCGGCCAAATCTGGCCCCGGCGAGTTGAAGGGCAAGAAGCTGTCGCTTCGTCCCGGCGGTACTGGTGAGGGGACGCGAAAGCGTGGACCGTTGAAGCCGGGCCGCGGGGCAGGCGGTAATGCACGGCTGCGCCGGCGCACAGCGCGCTGACGAATAGACCTGTAACCTAGGGTATGTCAGGACCGAAAGCGATAGTTGCCGCCGGATCAATTGACCTGCCTCTGCCGTCAGCCCGAGCGTTTCACAAAGGTGCGAAGGGCATCCTCATACATGGCGAACCCCTTGTAGTCGCGCATTTCCGGCGTCATGCCGTCGAGCATCTCCAGCAGCGAGGCAACCGCGCCGGGCATTGCGGCCCATCGGGTCAGCGGTTCAGCATAGGTGCGAATCGTAAACAGGATCATACCGGTTCGAGGCAGCTTGCGAAGTGTCTGGCTTTCCATACGGATAAAAATCTCGTCAATGCCGGCGCCCGGCGCAAGCGGGGTGCGCCGCGACCTGTGCGGTGTGAACAGCCTGTGGCTCGTCATGACGGACCAGTTCCAGCGGTGGCTGATCGGTCCCACCTTCATGTTGGTGAAAAACCTGTCCATCGGGGTCTCGAGACGCTCGCCATAATGCGGCACCGGCTTGTGGATGCCGGCAAGCGGCCGCCCCATCTTTTCTGCCAGAACCCAATGCGCCGGAAAGGCAAGCGCTGCTGCCAAAAGGGTCCAGTCAAGCAACGTCTCGTCACCCTTGCGAGGACGAGGCTTCAGCAGCAGCAGGTCTTCCGGCACCATGCGCGCCGCGGCCTCGAGGGGGTGCAGGTCCGCTGCTGGCACTTCTGGGGTGCCGCCATGATGTTCGGCAAGATGAGCGATGACCATGTCGCGGACTTCGGCGCCTGCTTCCTCGCTGCCGTCGAGCGCGGCAAAGGTCTCGTCATGGCAGTTGTCGAAAAGCCAGTCGCGCTCGGTCATCTGGTCCTCACGACGGCCGGCATCGCCGAAGGCGTCATCGAACGGCAGCCACTCGGCCTCGGTGCGGGTGCGCAGTCCGAGCGTGAATTTGTTGCCAAGCCGTTCCCATGGGGTCTGGTCCATTTGCAGGCCCACTTTCTGGCCCGTCTTCCGATCTGTTTGCCCGTCCATCTGCCCGTCCGACCTTATGTCCGTGTCTCTGGTACGAAATGCTCCGTGGCCCGGCAAAGGCAGGGCCAACCCCGATCTTGCTGGGGCCGGCCGGAAGAGGCAAATGCTTTGTGCTGGTCAGATGGACTGGCCGGTCAGCCTGGTGGCGGCAAGTCCCGCCTTGGATGCAGTCTGGTAAGGGAGCCTTTCGCGGATCATCTGCGCCAGCCTGCTGACTTTCTCCAGCGTCAGCTCGCCCCTTGGCCGGATTCGGGCATTGTTCTTTGCCGCGGCGGCCCAGAAGAACGCCTCGCGCAGGTCCGGTTTCACATCGCCGCCGCGTGACAGCAGAACCGCCAGATTATACTGCGCGTTGAGATGGTTCTCGGCGGCGGCGACGCGGTAATAGGCCAGCGCATAGTCCATGTTGGCTTCGGTGCCGATGCTGTGCTCATACTAGAAGGCCAGTTCGCAGACGGAAGCGACATGTCCTTTGTTTGCCGCGGCCTTGTAGTGCTGATTGGACAATTCCGGACGCGCCGTCATGCCCGCACCGCGGTCAAGCGAATAGACGAGGCTGAGGCCGCAATGTACCGCCGGATTTCCAGCCTCTGCATGCAGCTTCTAGATGGCGACAGCTTCACAGAAATTTTCCCTTCACGGATGGCAACAATGCTGTCCGCGACCGTCGCCTCGAGGGCGCTGTCTAAGTGCGGGGTGGCAGGCGCGGGACCTGGCAGAAATATTGCTGCGCACAGGGCCATGGCGACAAGCTCAGGCCATTTGATCATGTTCTGGCGGCGGTTGATGTCAGGTCGGGTAATTGGGATGGCTTTAGTGAACAAGGACATGAGCTGTCTCCTTTCGCGACGGCAAGCGGTCCACGCTGCGAAACAGGGGCGGACGTGATTGGCCGCCTCAGGCCAAGGCTGGAAAGATCAGGTAAACAAAAATTTAACAACTAAATTATTTACGCGAATCTTAAGTGATCGTGAAAACAGGGCTGATCTGGCATCCGGCCTGGCATATGGCGGCTCTGGGTTGACAGGAACGGGGGTTTCGCCTACACAACCGCTCTGGTTTGTGAGGCGCTGCCTACGGCGACCGACACCTCCGGCTCCGGAAATCCAAGTCGAGACGAAAGAGAAGAGCGATGGCCGTTCCAAAGTCCAAAATCACGCGCTCGAAGCGCAACATGCGCCGCGCGCACGACGCCCTCAAAAGCGACGCCTATGTCGAGGACAAGACCACTGGTGAACTGCACCGTCCGCATCATATCGATCTGAAGACCGGTATGTATCGCGGCCGTCAGGTCATGAAGGTCAAGGAGCGCTTCTAGCGCTCCCGTTGCTACCGGTGTCCAGTGCCCGCCTTCGTGGGCCGGGCCGGCAGGCGATCATTCTCATGACACACGGCATGGCCAAATTCACCATCGGCGAGATTGTCCGCCACCGCCTCTATCCATTCAGAGGCGTGGTGATCGACGTTGATCCTGAGTTCGACAATACCGACGAGTGGTACGAGTCGATCCCGGCCGAGGTGCGCCCGCACAAGGACCAGCCTTTCTATCATCTGCTGGCCGAAAATGCCGACAGCTACTACACCGCCTATGTCAGCCAGCAGAACTTGGTGGCAGACTCCGAGAATGGCCCCGTCGGGCATCCCGACATCGAGGAGCTGTTCGAGGGCATCAAAGGGGAGCGCTACACGCTGCGCCGCGAGGCCTGCAACTGATCCTGAAAATTCTGGCACGCCTTGATTCATATTCCTGTGCGGCATGATGGCACAACCAGGATTTTCCGGCTGTTCCTTCTTGCATCCATTCTAAAACACCCTTACCTCTCTTTAATCAGGACCGCATTAGTCTTGATTTTGATAATCATTCGCAATTTGTGCTGCGCAGCCGGCATTTGCAGGCGGGAATTGCGGGTCGGAAACCAGGGCTAAGGTCACTTTGC
>ENA-OSEY01002134-OSEY01002134.1-marine-metagenome-genome-assembly--contig:-NODE-2134-length-13005-cov-3.048113_pt1 | contig 13005 bp, 19 predicted proteins | sample MGYA00248465_ERZ534230 | MGnify/ENA primary metagenome ERZ534230 (study PRJEB26409, sample SAMN06344110) | marine metagenome | isolation source: Sea water from surface | place: Atlantic Ocean:Southern... | reverse complement strand
AATCAAGCTAAAGAAGGACGCCTTCATATTTTAAAAAATATGTCTGAAACAATAAGTGAATATAATAAGTCTGTGAAAGCACACGCCCCTAAGATGGTTACTTTGAAAATTCCTGGTGAATTTATTGGTGCTGTGATAGGGCCCGGAGGTAAGGTAATCCAAGAAATGCAAAAAGAAACAGAAACAACAATAGTAATTGAAGAAGACGAAGAACAAGGTAAGAAACCAAATCACTTTGCAACTTACTTTGGTGCGGGTCAAGAATATGGTGTACAACGAGAAGAGTGGGACAAACCTTTTAAAAAGAATAGTAAAGGTATTAAGATAATTAAGTCACATGACTTTGCATATCAACTAGAACACTTGACAAATTATGGTTATCCTATTATAATAGTCTACCGTCCACCAATCGATTGTTTTGAATGGTGGCATGAAGCGGGTGGTTGGGATATAAAGTATCCTGATTACAGTAATTATGTAGATGATAATTACTTGTTTTTAGAAATAGAAAACCAATGTGCAGAGATACAAAGGTTCTTACAATATAACAAATCGCATATAACCAAATGTGAGAACCCTTACGAACTTTGCGACAATATAGATATAAGTAGACCCGATGATATTTTTGCAATGACTCAGGGTCGATATAATTTTTACGAGGAACAAGATACAAAGGTATACTTATGGTCGAAAGAATAAGAGAAACACTTGCAATGTCCATGACAAAGTTTTTTAGGTTCTTTGCAGATACTTTTTTTGCTAAAAGATTTGGTCATAGAGCCGTTGTACTTGAGACAATTGCAGGTGTTCCAGGGATGGTAGCAGGGATGTGGATACATTTGAAAAGTTTACGACAAATGAAGACTGGTTACGGCCCAATGATACGTGAGCTTTTAGATGAGGCTGAAAATGAAAGAATGCATTTAATGTTTTTTATTGAAGTAGCAAAACCAAATTTTTTAGAAAGGCTTTTGGTGATATTCGCTCAATCAATATTTTGGTTTTTTTATTTTTTCTTATATGTTTTTTTCCCGCGTACGGCTCATAGAATGATACATTATTTTGAGGACGAAGCAGTAAAAAGTTATTCAGAATATTTAAGTCTTGTTCAAAAAGGTGTTATTGAAAACATTAATGCACCAAAAATAGCTATAGAATATTATAATTTAGATAATGATGCTAAATTATCAGATATGATCATAAGAGTTAGAGAGGATGAGATGAGACATAGTGAGAAAAACTTAATGTTTAGTATGAGTGATGATCTTTTAACTTAGTATCTAATCTTTAGGTGGGTTCATGTAATCTTTATAATACACCATTTTTTCATTCTTTACTCTATAAAGACCACAACCTTCCATTTTACCATCAGGCGTAATAGCCGTCCATTGCGCCCAAGCTACCTCACCATCACCATCAATATCTTTTGCAATAAAGCTAATATTTCGTGCACCCATTTCATTTGTCATTTTTTGCATAAATTTAGCTATCTCTTTTTTTCCTTCGAATGTTCCATAAATAGGATCCTCTAAAACAGCATCGTCAGAAAAGAGATCTACAACTTTTGTATAATCACCTTCGTTTTGAGTTTCCCAATATTTTTCTATTATTTCTTTTGCAGTTTTCATTTGCACCTCAATATAATGTTAATTTTAATTCTCATTGTTTTCCTCATCATATTCATTATCATCTTGAAGAAGTACTTTAGCTAATAATTTGTATTCTTCACTATCTTTACCAAGTGTTTTTTTGAAATATTCAAGTGCACGTTTAGTTTTATCGTTCATAACTTTTATTTCTTTCCAAAAAATTTAATAAATATCATTATAGCAATAATAGCTATCGGTACTGCACCCAGCTTTAAAATATGAATTATGCCTTCAATAATTTTTTCCATTTCATTTGATTATTAAATTAATTATAAATAATTTCTATCTAAGAATAATTTTTTTAATATATAAAAGGAGTATTTATGAAAAAACTCATTATTAGTCTCTCTTTAGTCTTATTAATAGCAACACCTTCATATGCCCAATATAAAGAACCTAAATTACGTAATAATTTAAATATTTACCAAAAAGAGAGTGAAACTAAAAAGATTTCAAAATCTATTAAAAAAGAATGTGAGTATTTAAAAAAGAGTGCAGCAGATCTTATAAAAAAAGCATTTATTGTGAATACTGAAAACAATACTGTAATTTCTGAAAAAGAGATGGATTTAATCAAAGATGCTCATTATTTTTCAGTCAACTGGTCATCTTTATGTGATTAATATTTAATGCAGAAAATTAAAAACTATATATATAATTTAAATTATACTCAGTATTCTCTAATTATTGCATATTTAATAAATATGATTTTTCCTCATAATATGTTGAATATGACTTCTGGCAGTTCAAATTTTTGGATGGGAATAATTCTTATATGTTTATTTTTTCTGTTTAAAGATAAAAAGGACAATAAATGACAAATTCATATCAAAATAAAAAAGTAATTTTATCGAAATATCCATCTGGTAAAGCGAAGAAAGAAAACTTTTGTATTGCTGAAGAAGAGATTAGCGATATCAAAGATAATGAGATGCTTGTTAAATCGAAGTTTTTAGGTGTTGATGCCGCTTTGAGACTCTTAATTCGGGATAGTGATGAGTTTTTATTTAGAGTAAAGGAAAATGATATTCTTCATGGCAATATTGTTGGTGAGGTTATTGAGAGTAAAAATTTAAATTATGATGTTGGAGATTATATTGTAGGCTCTCTTGGAATTCAAAAATATGCTGTCACTGATGGTTCTGGGGTTGAAAAAATTAATACTGATTATGCTGAACCAAAATATTGGTTAGGTGGTATGGGTATTCCTGGTTTGACTGCTTATTATGCTCTTTTAGATGTATGTAAACCTACAGCTGAAAAACATGTTCTAATTACTGGTGCTGCTGGTGCAGTAGGTTCAATGGCTGGTCAAATTGCAAAAATATGTGGTTCTAAAGTCTTTGGAACAACAAGTAGTAATGACAAATGTAAATGGTTGGTTAATGAATTAGGTTATGACTATGCATTTAATTATAATGACAGTGGATGGTTACAAAATTTAAAAGATGCTTCCAATGGACGATTAGATATTATTTTTGATAATTCGGGCGGCGATGTTATGAACGAATCTTTAAAACTTATTGGAATGAATGGAATAGTTTTATTGTGTGGATCAACTTCTCAATATTTTGAGGATGAAATGAAAGGTCCCAGTAATTATATATGGCTTGGGACCATGCGAGCTAGCCTACAGGGCTTTGTAATTTTTGATTATGAAAGCAGATATGATGAGGCAAGAATTAACCTCGCAAACTGGTTTAAAGATAATAAAATTAAAATGCCAAATCATATAATAGAAAGCTCAATAGAGTCATTTCCATCTGCCTTTGAAGATCTATTTGATGGAAAGAACTTAGGTAAAATGATGTTACAATTAAATGATTAAGAAAATCTTAAGGGCTTTATTTCCTTTTCTGGTATTAATAATGTTTATGCTACTAATTTTATATTTAGGTGACTTTGGTAAATTGTAATTTAAGATTGGAGTTTTAATGAGGAAAATTTTTGTATTTATATTATTGTCATTTTTAATAAGTTTTGATGTCAATGCATTCACTTTATCTCAATCGGTTAATAGTGATCATAGGGATGAAAAAAATATGCTGAGAGATCGATACAGAAACCCTCTTGAAACACTAAATTTTTTTAGAGTTGAGCCTAGTATGACTATAGTTGAGCTTTCACCCGGAAGAGGTTGGTATACCGAAATTCTAGCAAAATATATGTTTGAAAATGGTAGATATATTGCTGTACCATACAATCCAAATTTAGGTGGCTATGCAGAAAGGTTGTGGGATAATTATAGTAGTTTACTTCAAAGCAACGAAATTTACAGCAAAATAGAAATTTCTTACCTTTTTGATAAAATGGCTGAGGATGAAAGTGTTGATGCTGTATTAACATTTAGAAATGTCCATAACTGGATAAATGACGGTGCAAAAAATGCAAAGATCATTTTTGAACAAACTTATAATGTTTTACGCTCTGGTGGATTTTTTGGTGTTGTTGAGCATAGAGCGAAAATTAATACCTCAGTCGAAGATATGTATAAATCTGGTTATGTAACAGAACAATTTATCATTGATCTTGCTAAAGATACCGGATTTGTTCTAATTGATAAATCTGAAATCAATGCTAATTCAAAAGATATGAAAAACTATCCAAAAGGGGTTTGGACCTTACCTCCATCTTTAAGATTAAAGGATCAAAATAGATCAAAATATCTTGAAATTGGTGAAAGTGATAGAATGACACTTTTATTTCAAAAACCATAATTTATTAGTTTCATGAAGAGATTGATAATATTTTTAATTATCTTATTATTAATTATTGCAATTATTTTTAAGAGGATCATATGATAAAGAAAATATTCTTTTCTGTTTTAATCATTATATTAATGACTATGAATTTTAATTTACAATCCAAAGACCTAACCGAAATGGACAGATTTAAAATTATTGAGACAATGAATAAATATGCAATTGGTATTGATACAAAAGATTATTCACTCTTTAGATCTATCTTTCTTGATGATGTTAAAGTGAAGGTGATTTTTGACCCAAATTGGCGAGAGGAGGGTGAAGTTAGTTTCAATAGTAAAGAAGATTGGGTTGCTTATGTGAAAGAGAGTATTGATCAGTATAGAGCAACACAACATATGCTTGGTAATCCAATGATCAGTTTTGATGGAGAAATTGCTGTTGTAAGAACTGATCTTCAGGCAACTCACTATTATATTGATAATCCTGAAGTCAAAACCGTCTTATGGGGTTTCTATGAAACTCATATGGTTAAAGATCAAAATTGGAAAATTATAAAACATATACTTACCAGTATTGGTTCCGAATAATTTTTAATGAAAAATCCCAATAATTTTTAATGAAAAAAAAGAAGTCAACATTAAATAGACCGATTAGGCAAAAGCAAGGTACATACGAAAGAATAATGAATAATAAGAAAAAATATAATAGAAAAAGAAATAAAATTATTTAAAATATTTTTTTAAAAGGAGTTCAAATGAATTTATTTAATATGGCAAAAGATCTTAAAGGCATGGAAAAAATGATGAAGCCAGCCCTTCAAAAGTTTATGAAAGATTCAGGATTTGTTAAAAAGGAAGAGTTAACTAAATTAGAAAACCGTGTAAAAGCGCTTGAAGAAAAAATTAATAATCTCTAATTAATCTTTTTTAAAACTCCATTAAAAGAAGCAATTACACCCTCATCATTAAAAATCTTTCCCTTTAAAAATAATAATGAGTTTGTAACTTTTACAATCTCACCTGATGAAAAGACTAACCCTTTTTTGAATGATGCTTTTAAAAAGTCTGTCGAACAACTTATTGTAACATAATTACTTACTGAAGTAAGTTTATGGCCTATAATAAATAAGGCATAATCGGCAAAACTCATAATCATTCCTCCATGCAGAGATCCAATTGAATTTGTGTGATAATCTTTATATTCAAATGCTGCTATGGGTTTTCCATTTTCAATTTTGTAGTAAAAGGGACCAACATGATCTTCAAAAGGTTCTTTTACATGCCAAGTTTTAAAATCATTCATTTTATTTATTTTGTTCATAAACTTATCCATAAGAAAATTTACATATAATTATTTTTTATTTATCATACATATTAATTAAAGGAGAGTAATTAAATTATGACTGATGAGAACCAACTATCCTCCGAGGAAATTAAAAAACTAAGAAATCTTATTGATATCGAGGAAATCAAAAAATTAAGACTTAGATATTCATATCATATGGATGCTCGTGAGTTAGATAAACTTATGGACATATTTGCTGAGGGTGCCGTTTGTGGTTATGGCCCGTATGGTGATTGGGAAGGAAAAGAAACTATTTACAATAATTATAAAGAAACTTTTAAGGATACATTAGATACTCCATTTGTAAGTATGCATGTGAATACAAATCATCTTATTGAGATTACTGGACCAGATACTGCAAAAGGAAGGGTGTATCTTTTAGATGTTATTACTAAAAATATGGATGGCTCAGACATTGAAGAAGGCAAAAGTAATTTTTTATGGTTTGCCCTTTATGATGAGCAGTATGTAAAAGTTGATGGTGAGTGGAAAGTAAAAAGGATGGATTTACATTTTTTCTGGCCTGAAAGACATATTGCTGAAAATTTTTCTACCAATTTTGTATGAGATTAAAGTGAAAAATATTATATCAGCATCGTTATTAACATTTGTTTTTCTATTTATTGCACAAAAAAATGTATTCGCTTACATCACAGTTCTTGGCGAAGGTGATGTATCTATATGTTATAAATCAGCAAAATCTGGTCAGGGAGGAATAAGTGCAATAAATTCGTGCTTATCAGCAATTAATGAAGTTGGGATAACAAAGAAAAATTTATATGCAACCTATGTGAATCTTGGAATTGTTTACAATAATTCTAAAAGACCAGATCAAGCTATCAAGGTATTAAATAAAGCTCTCGAATATGACAAGACAATTGCAGAGTCACTTCTAAGCCTTGGTAATAGTTTTTATATTAAAAAGAATTATGAGGAAGCTATTAAACTTTATGATCAATCCCTCAATCGAGGTCTGAAGGATATTTCTGCGATATATTTTAATAAAGGTTTAGTTTATGAAAGACTAAATGATATTAAGTTAGCTGTGAATTTTTATCAAAAAGCTATTGAAATAAAACCTGAATATTATGATTATTTTCAAAAAAGAGCCCGTCTTCAAAGAACAGGTGAATGGGATAATTAATTAAATGATAAAATTTTTGTTTGGTGTTTTAATGGGGATTATTCTAACGATTTATTTTCAAGAAGACTTAACAAATCTAATCAATAATTTTGATAAGATTCTTAATTATTTAACAAATTGATAATTTAAAACTCATAAGTAATCTTAAAACCGTATTTTGAATTTTTCTTGTCTGTATCAATTGGCGGCGATGAATCATGAACATATTCATAATTAATGTTGATAAAAAAACTATTTGTTGCTCGAACTTTTAACCCCAGCCTTAATAGAGATCTTATTTCCGAAAAATCTTTTATATCAGGTTGAAAGTATATGAGAGTATTAAAAGATGTATTTTCTGAGATATTGAATAGGTAATTTAAATATGAGTTTATCCTCGTTGTATTTCTCTCTTTTAAATTAATCCTTTTTTCATTTTCATCAAATAAGCCAACTCCAAACCTTAAATCTTTAATAGGACTTAGTCTTAAACCAAAACCTAGTAGCTTTCTTTCTTCAATCTTTTCTAAGGGTTTCTCGTTATTTTGAATAAAAAATTCAGCAGCTAAAAGAGAAGATATTTTACGCGCAAATCGTAAATGAAAAAAAGTGTTATCTTCATTTATGCTCTCATCTTTTTCTCTACGCGAATAATCAAATATTAAAAAACGATTCCAGTTTACAGTATTGAAATCAAATCTTGTTCCAACAGAATAGTTGGTTCTATCAACCGTTCCACTTGAACCGTCAAACCCAATGTTAAGCGAAACTTTTGTTCCGACAAAATCCTCCTTTCTTGAAGTTTCAATATCTATAATTTGACTTTCTAATTTGGAGCTTATCGCAAAACAACTAACAATAATTATAATTTTTGCAATTTTATTAATCATTTTACATTTTCTTTAATATTTATATCCCGTTGAGGAAATGGGATTTCAATATTATTTTCTTTGAATTTATTCCATATATCAAACATTACTTCACTTTGAGGTCCATATCTGCCTTCATCAACATCACCAATCCAAAAATGTAGTAAAAAGTTAACTGAACTATCGGCAAACTCTCTTAAAAAACAATTTGGTTTTGGATTTTTGAGAGTTCTAGGGTGACTAATTGCGGCGTCTAATATTAAATTTTTTACTAATTCAAGGTCTGAGGAATAAGCAACACCTATTATTATTTCAATTCTAGAGTCAGTGTCTGAATGAGTATAATTTATTACTTTGCTTGTAATAAGATCTTCATTAGGGACCATTACCTCTTTACCATCAAAAGTTCTAATTCTTGAATTTCTTTGTCCAGTATTTTTAAGCGTACCTAAAGTGCCATCATTTAATTGAATGATATCGTCATTTTCTATTGTGCTATCAAAAAGTAGTATTATACCGCTAACATAATTGGATATGATTTTTTGTAGACCAAATCCAATTCCAACAACAAGAGCGGAGGTTAAAAATGCTAAACTTGATAAGTCTACTCCAAGAATATTTAGTCCAATTATAATAAATAACAAAAATAAAACTATTTTGGATATTAATGATATCCTGTTAATTGTATTCGAATTAAATATCGATGAGTTTAGACTCGGTAATTTACTTATTCCTTTATCAGCTAAATCAATAACAAAACCTGTGACAGAAAAAAATGCTGTAGAGAGAAATGCAAACCTAATACCATCATAGACAGAATAACTACTTTCATTGACAGTTATTGATAATGTCTCAGAGTTTAAAAAATTTTTCAATGGTTGAAGAAATACTAAATTATCTAAAGAGAAAAGTATTAATAAAGATAAAATCAATATAGATACTGCTAAAAATAATCTTGGAATGAATATAGCCAGAATTAATCTTTTGAAAAAACTTTTCATTTAAAATTAATTAACAGATTCGCACTATTTATTTATTTTTATTATTATATTAGTGTTTAAAATTATTTTTAGTATTTGTTAAAATATTATAAATTAAACAATTGGAGTAAATATTATGGAAAATACTGATATTATAATTACAGCAACATTTGATGTAGACCCAAAGGAGTTAGATGATTTAATGGCTCGTTGTAAACCTCTAATCGATGGTGCGCTTGAAGAAGAGGGTTGTCAAGATTATAGTTGGACCTTAGACCCGTATGTTCCTGGCCGAATTTGGGTTATGGAAAGATGGGAAAGTGAAGAAGCATTAAAAAAACACTTTGATGATGAATGGTATAAAAATATGGGTGCTACCTTAAATGAAGTAGGTCTTTTAAATGCTTTTTCAGCAAAATATAAAATATCAAAGCAGGAGCCTGTCTATGACGATACAGGAACACCAAGAGCAGATTTTTTTAGTGATTAAGATAAAGGAAATATATTATGAATGATGATTATGCAATAAGACAATTAGTTGAAAAGTATGCAGATGCTGTATGTAGAAGACATAAAGAAGACTGGGCATCAACATGGAGTGAAGATTCTATATGGGACTTAAGCAGCATGCCAGCAGTTAGTGGAAAGGATGCTATAGTTGATTTATGGGTTAACGCTATGGCCGGATTTCCTTATGTTGCTCAATTAATACAAAATGGAACTACTGAGGTTGATGGTGATGTTGCAAAAGGAAGATGGTATATTACTGAGCATATTCAAACTGCAGAAAATGACGATGATGGTAAACCTATTGGATTTTTTAATATTGGTGTTTATCAGGATCGATACATTAAACAAGATGGTCATTGGCTTTTCAAGGAAAGAAAATATGCTGTTTTATATAATGATAATGGGACTGGTAATATGACTGGAACTGTTAATTCCTACCCTGAATTAGTTAAATAATAATAAAATAATATGAAATTGGTGCTATTGTAGATTATCTCAAGGTATCAATAAATTTTAACCAATTTATTATAATTAGTTAATTAATTGTTTAAATTAGTTTTATTTATCTTTAAAAAAATAATGACTATAATTTAAGTGCAAATTAGGATTAAAATTCTGGGAAATCCTTACCAAAAGGTATATTAACCTTTTTATAAATTGGATTTAGTCTATATGTTATCAATCTTAAGTAATCAGATAATTGGTCATTAGTAATATCTTTATCTAGAGAGCTAAACTCAATTGGATCACCAATTATAAGTGGAACAGATGTATTAATTCTTCTTCTAACTTCATGAAATAATAAAGCTGACCTTAAGGTTTGACTTATATGACTAGCAATATGAAATAAGCGACTATTTTGACCATAGAAATAAATCGGGACGATTGTTGCGTTAGTCTGTTTTATTAACCTTGCAGTAAAATTTCTCCATCGAGGATCATATGCATCTTTTGTAAATACTGAATTAGTTGTAGATACTGTTCCCCCAGGAAAAATAACAATGGCACCTCCTTCTTTTAAAAAACTTCTAGCCGTTTTTCTTGTTTGAATATTTGTTGTTAAAGCCTCTTTTGTACCAGAAAAATCAATTGGAAGAAGATAACCTTTTGTTTCAGGTGCTCGTAGTAATAGAGCATGTGTTAAAACCTTGAATTCTTTTCTTATTTTTTTTGATAACCAGCAAATAACTAAGCCATCAAGAACCCCAAATGGATGATTTGCAACTATAATTAAAGGGCCTTCTTTTGGAATATTTATAATTTTTTCTTCATTAAAATTAACTTGTAATTCTAATTTATCAATACAACCATCCCAAAAATCATCCCAGTTTTCAGCATTAGTTTGATATTCTCTATAAAGTTTATAGAGCCTTGGCTGTCCAGAGAAATATTCAATTGTCCTAATTAATGCTTTTTTTGAAAATGAGTCATCTGGATTTGCATAGCTAAAATATTTTGTATCTAAATAATCCAATAAATTAATCCTCTTTTTTTATCTTACCTAAGGTTGGCATGTGTTTTAGGTGATCTTTTTTTCCGATTTTGACCAAGGTGTATTTTGTATCAGTAGCTGGCGCAAATAACACTTTATCTCTTTTCTTAAGTATAGGAGCTAAAATCATACCAGCAATAAAACCACCTATATGAGCTGAATATGCAACACCAGATTGACCTTGATCTATAACATTTATTAGTTGCAGTCCCATCCAAATACCAAGGACAATAAAAGCAGGAACCGTAATCAATCTAACAATAAATATAATCCACATGAATACCCAAATTTTTGCTCTTGGAAACATAACTATATATGCTCCAAGAATTCCTGCTATGGCACCACTAGCTCCTATCATGGGTACTGAACTACTGGGATCATATAATATCTGAGCAAAAACAGCTGATAATCCACATAAAATATAGAACATTATAAAACGAAATCTACCAAAAGAGTCCTCAATGTTGTCTCCAAAAATCCATAAATAAACCATATTACCCATCAAATGAGATATGTTACCGTGCAAAAACATTGAACTTATTATTGTAAACCATTGATTGTGTGGACTATTAATTAAATTTATTGGCGTTATACCAAAAGATATTATAAAGGCATTAAATTCTGATTGATCTAAAGCAATTTGATAAAGAAAAACAATTGCGCAGAGAGCAATCAAAAACCATGAAATGTATGGTTTTATTGAAGTTGGGTTATCATCTTTAAAAGGAAAAAAGAACATTTAAATTATTTTAACTTCAGTTTTTTAGTTACATAGCGATACAAGTGTTGATTTCAAATATACTACAAAATCAGTCATTTTATCGAATCTTTAATGAACTTTAATTATGAAAACAAAAATAACATTTATAGTTCTAGCGGCCGGAAAAGGCACAAGAATGAAATCAAGTTTATCCAAACCCATGCATAATATTGCAGGAAAACCAATGATTTCTCATATAATTGATAATATTTTTGCTACAGGTTCTAAGGATATAATTACAGTCATAAATAATGAAAATAATGATATTAAAGATTACTTAAAAAGTAACTATCCTCAAGTTAGAACTACTATTCAAGAATCACAATTAGGAACAGGTGATGCAGTAAAATCTGTTTTTAATAGTTATAATTTATCTGATAGTGATGGAATTATAATTATATTTGGTGATACACCATTATTAAAATTAGAAACAATTAATAATCTTATTAAATCTATTTCAAGGAATGATTTAACAATCACGAGCTTCGAGTCAGAAAACCCTCAAGGATACGGAAGAATAATTTTAAAAAATGATAAACTTCATTCCATCGTTGAAGATGCAGAAACAACAAAAAATAATAAAGATATTAAACTTTGTAATGGCGGCCTTATGGCTCTAAAAAATAATGGTTTGGAAAAATATTTAGATCTTTTAAACAATAATAACAATAAGAAAGAATATAGCCTTACAGATTTAGTTAAGATTATAAATGATAGAAAAGGTACCTGTGATTATATTAAATGTGAAGAATTGGAACTTTTTGGAGTTGATAGTAAAATTGGTTTAGCCAAGGCAGAAAAAGAGTTTCAAAAAAGATTAAGACACAAATTTATGGCTCAAGGTGTTACATTAACTGATCCAGATTCTGTTTTTTTTCAATCAGATACAATAATTGAAGAAAATGTAGAAATTCAAAATAATGTTTATTTTGGAAAAAATGTACATATAAAAAGTGGTGTTACTATACGATCCTTTTCATATATTGAGGAAGCAGTAATTCATGAAAATGCCACAATTGGACCATTTTCTCGTCTTAGAGGAAATGTAAGTATAGGCGTAGATTGTAAAGTTGGCAATTTTGTGGAAATAAAAAATTCTGTTTTAGAAAATGATGTTAAAGCAAGCCATTTATCTTACTTGGGAGATAGTCATATTATGAATAATGCGAATATTGGAGCTGGAACAATTACTTGTAATTATGATGGAGTAAAAAAAAGTAAAACTAAAATTAAAGACAATGTATTTATTGGTTCTAACTCATCATTAGTGGCACCAATTACAATTGAAGAAGATAGTGTGGTTGGGGCTGGTTCGGTTATAACAAAAAACGTGAAGAAAAAATCATTAGCGTTAACGAGAAGTTTACAGACTGAAATCAAAAACTATAAAAGAAAGTCTAAATAGTTATGTGTGGAATAATTGGAATTAATAGCAATAAACCTGTATCAGCAACTATAATTAATTCTCTAAAAAAATTAGAATATAGAGGTTATGACTCAGCTGGAATGGCGACCTTATATGATGGATTAATAAATGAAGTAAAATCTGAGGGAAGAGTAGAAAATTTGGAAA
>ENA-OSEY01002133-OSEY01002133.1-marine-metagenome-genome-assembly--contig:-NODE-2133-length-13005-cov-3.153620_pt1 | contig 13005 bp, 19 predicted proteins | sample MGYA00248465_ERZ534230 | MGnify/ENA primary metagenome ERZ534230 (study PRJEB26409, sample SAMN06344110) | marine metagenome | isolation source: Sea water from surface | place: Atlantic Ocean:Southern... | reverse complement strand
AAAGATCTAATCTGTGCCTCTATTATATTATATTTTAAATGATATGAGCAATTAATATTTATTTTTTTATAGTAAATATTATATTTACGTTAAAATAGAAGATTTTATGCATTTATTACCTAAGTAAATAAAATTATTCATTGATCTTTTAGATATTGCTTCTGCATCCCTTTTTAAAGCTGCTGCAAGCGTTTTAACAGGTAACCCTAGGTTGGTACTATCAAAGAAACGTTGCAATCTTGAGTGCTTATTATAATACCGAATCAACATGCCGGGCCTAAATATTGAAACATTATCAAAGCTGTAATGTTTTGTTATTGTCTCCTCCTTCATGCCAATTGTTTTTGTATAAAGTAGCGGATGAATCCAGTCAACTGCCCAAGCATTTGCGTTAGCTCCACCAGCAGATATTACTGACGCATTGGGAATGTTTGCTTTGCTAGCAAGTTCAGCACATTTTAAAGATAATCCAAATTCAATATCTACAAACTGTTTAGCTCCTCCAGCTATTTTTCTGGTCGTGCCAATGCAGTTAAAAAAAGAATCATGCCCTAGCCACGATTCAGCCGTTTGATTTAGATTATCAAAGGAATCAATAACTATTTGATTTAATTTTTTATGTTTCTCACCATTTAAAACTGGCTTTCGAGTAATCGTTGTTATCTTATCCCAATTATCACTTTTAAGAAGCAGATTAAGCAATTGGGCGCCTGTTGCTCCAGTAGCACCTATAATTAGCGCCTTCTTTTTTTGACTAACTATATTTCCTCTGGGGTGAGCAAATAGCTCTTTTTTAATGATATCCATAAAATGGAATTATTTCATAGACTCCTCTTTAGCCATAGACTCGAAATTTTCATAAAGCCTAGGCTCTCCTGCTGCGTTACGTACGCCTATCGCAAAACCACTTAATCTTGACCATGGAAGTTTAATTGTTAGCCAATCAAACAAAAGCTCACTATTTAGTAGATCTTGTTTATAAAGCGTTCCAACCGATTCAAACCAACCACATACTTTGCTCGCATATCCATACTCCTCACTACCTACCGGATATTTAGCAATGAATTCATCATAATCGGAAATAAACTCGTCGCTCCAAATCCAATTTCTTGCATCCTGCAGATTTTCAGCGGCCCCCCATCTCATAAGTTGGATCATTAAATTTGCATCATCTTTTGTTGGTTTACTCATTATCTACTCCTATTCGTTGTATTTTTATTTTGCTTTCATCTTTTTTTTCAGCATTTTAAATATAGATTGTTCATATTGATCGAACCTACCATCTGCAAGATAAACTTCTTTTATTTCATCTAACATTTGATCAAGCTTTTTTTGTTTAATATTTTTTAATTTAATGTAGTCAGTAATTATTTTTGAACGCTGAAAATCATTCAAGTCATCTGTTTCAGATTTGACGATCTCAAGAGTTTTTGAATCAAATTTGGACTCAATAAAAGATTTTTCTTCTGCGTTATATTCAAAATTTGAGTCAGCAGCATATAAAAATAAATAAGCTCTGAACTCTTTTTCACTCCAACTTTTATATTTACCCATATCGATTTCCTAACTACATCTTTCTGTTACTAAAACTAGTAAAATATATACGCGCAACTTATTTACTGTTTTAATTTAAATCGACAATAAAATTATTAACCTTAGAGACCACAAAGCAGTTCGTGCCCAGTTAATTTGTACCAGCCTATCAACAATACTGTGGTCATATCCATCGGTCAGCTTTTGATGCATATTTGTAAAAAAAATGAATGTGATCGCCCAAATTCCTAAAACAAGAGCTAATAAAATAATTGTCAAGCTAGATTCAAAAAAATAGGCTAATAATAGAGCACTAGCTAATTCAATAAGCATAACCGGCACAACAATGAAAGAAATACGCTGCATATGAAAATGCTGAAACTCAATATATTTTTGGTCATTAATAAAATGAAATGATGGGTAATGAAGCAATTGAATTACCCATATAACACCAACCATAACTGATGTTGAAATAAAATTCACTTTTAATAACAACTCAAACTCCACTAGTCAACCTCCTAGCAAATACTTGATATTTTAAAAGATAGTTTCATAATATTATGCATGGATTTAAATGATTTAATAGAAAGCAACCCAGGTTTATTTAGAGTAATCGCAATTGTAGGGGGTTTACTCATTGGGTACATTATTTATATACTTCGAATTTAGTATATTTTTTTTCCATCAAAATCTTTAATCTTTTCAAAGGTTTTATTTTCTGTCACGAATCTTATTTTTTTTAATCCCTTATATAGCTCATTAAAACTTGTCGTTAAAGGAGACATTGCTATTCTAATTTGACTGGGCTCCCTATAATCAACAATTACGTTCTCAAAATTTCTTAATGCTACACTGATGCTTCTGGCATTTTCATGCATAATCGATATGTGACCTCCTCTCTTATGTTTATCTCTAGGAGTCATCAGCTTATAACCAAGAGACTTTAACCACTGATCATAAAACTCTATCATAATATCTGTGCCTCTCTGCGCCTTTTTAACTATTTCTGAAATACTAGCCTTATTAATTATTTTAATTGCTGAATTAACACACCTTAAACCTAATATTGATGGGCTTGCTATTTGAAAACCTCTGATATTTTCACTTTTTATGAATTTAGGTCCCATTTCAAATTGATCTTTTTGAGCAAACCACCCCTGTATTGGAACTTGAAGTTTTTTTTGCAAACTTTTTTTAACATATAAATATGCTGGAGAGCCAGGTCCAGAGCATAAGTATTTATATGTGCAACCCACAGCCAGATCGATATTATTTTTTGCAAAATCAAGATTTACTGATCCAGCAGCGTGACTAGCATCCCATACAGTCAAACAATCATATTCCCTTATCAAACTGGTTATTTCTTTCATAGGGTTTAAGGCTCCAGACCTATATTGTAAAACTTGAAATGTAGCTAAAGCAATATCATTACTTAAATGAGGTCTAATAAGATCCGCAGTAATCCTCTCATACTCATTAGCATCAGTTTCTTCATTATCTATGATAACAAGTTTTAAACCAAATGTATCGGCAATGCCTTCTAAAATATATCTATCCGTTGGAAAATTAGCAGCATCTGTAATTATAGTTTTTCTATCTGGATTTAATTTTATAACCGCTGAACAAAGTTGATAAAAATTAACTGAAGTGGTGTCACAAACAAGGGCCTCTCCCTTTTTAGCTCCAAGAACATTCTCTGCAAGCAAATCACCGCTTATCTGAGCTTCATTTATCCAATTTTCCCATCCATTTACTAATTGATCTCCCCACTCATTAAGCATGAAGTCATTTATATCAGTTATAGTTTTTTTCGGAAGCCTGCCTAGAGAATTACCATCTAAATAAATTAAACTACTGTCATGAATATAAAATTCATCTATATAAGTAGAAATTTTGTCTAGTTGATCAAGTTTTTTTATTTGCGCTGAATCAATTGGCATCTTCTATTAATAATTTGAAATTTTATTAGATATTTAGTTTAATTCAATCTATGGTTAATATCCAAATAAGGGGAAATTTGATTGATATTGAAATAACGTCAATTTCAAAATACAATTTTGACAATTTCTCTACAGGAGAATTTTCTAATGACCAAATTAAGGACTTTTTGATCAATTCACCCGATTGTAAAATAATTTATAAAAGTACTTTACCAATAATTGAGCAAAATTCTGAATTGCAGGTTACCTCTTTCGAGAATGACAATTATTACGATGATGGTTATACTTTTCTTAGATCGACTCTTCGCGATATTACCAGCAAAGATGTTAATCTAAAAATATCATTAGATGCGGATGGGGAAAAATATATAATTATGCTTCTCAAATATGGATATGGAGCAGCATTTGAGACTGAATTAATGGATTTAGATTACCGAAACTTTGAAAATAATGAACTACAAAATAGTTCAACCAAACTCTTTGATGGATCAAATAGGGTAATTACATCAATGAAATTAAAATATCTGCCTTTAGAAGATTTAAAAAGAAGTAAGTACGATATTGTTAGTGAACAAATTATGTTTTTTAAGAAGAATCTTAATAGTGGTGAAATTAATTTATCTAACCGTTTAGAGGATCAAGGCGAGATTGTGCTATTAAGCAGCGATAATTCAAGTGGTAAAAAAAAATAAACGGGCGGTTTTGATAAACCGCCCGTTTAATAGTAAAGGGAAATTAATTTACTTGGAGCTATCCATAGTAGCACCAACCCAAATAGCTAAACCAAAAGCTGTTTTATTAACTAGATCAGCAATATTGTAGATAATATTTACTGTACCAAAGTCAGTAGTTTCACTTCCCGAGAGATATCCTAGGAAATATCCAATTGGGTAAATTGCCCAACCTACAGTTACAATTAATCTAAGCGTATTAAACGCAAACTGACCGCCAGCGTTTTTACTATCCTCACTTAGTTTAGCTGCCTCTCCAGCAAAGATCTCATATATGATATATATCCAGCCTGCCATACCAATGATAAAGCCGACAGTAACATCCATTAATCCTGCTTCTCCTAAGAAACCAAATACCAACATAACTAATGATGAACCCAACAAACGCCAGAATAAAACACTTGTTACTGCTGTTACAGCAGCTAGAATCAAGTAGAACTCTACAATTTGTAATGGCACAGTGATTAGCCAATCAATATAGCGAAACACTGTAGTTACCTCCCCTTGAAGGTGTGCTTCTCTCATGTAAAGATAATGCCAGAATGCAATTCCTGTTACGAGGCCAGCAACAGTCATTGATGTCCTCCATTTTCCTGAAACATCTGATCTTTCTATGAAAAAGAATACAGTGGATGCTAACATTATTGCTGTCGCTAACCAAAAAGTCATACCGACGTAATCATTTTCTGCTAACAGTGTAATTGAAGCTATCATATTTACTCCTCTTTATTTAATTAAAACGCTTAATAATCAATAGCATCAGTGTGCTATTTAACTTCGTAACAGTAGTAATCACCGTAGATATAATCAGTCAACTAAATAATAATCACGGATACAGTCTTCATATCAATCAGAATTTCCTTCTCTAAATTCTATTGAGATTAATTTGCTAAAAGTAATTAGAAATTATAGTTTGATACAATAAAAATCTTAACCAATGTTAAGACAATAGTTTTAAGATGGTTTAAACTTAAAAAAAGTTCATAAATTTCAATTTCGAAAATTAAAGGGCTATCTCATATACATGAAAAATTTCATTTATTTAATTACATGTAAGTTTCAAACTAATTTTTTATTATTTGCACTACTAGCCCAATGCATATATTTCACCTTTTCCTGCGATAATAATGATCAAAAAGGCACAGAGATCGCCCCAGAAATCGTTGATAGCTCTATTGTAATGCAAAACGGCTTGTTGACTGTAAGTGGGAATAAAATAATAAATAAAAATAATGAACCAGTTAGTTTTGCTGGTAATAGCTTTTTTTGGAGTAACGACAACTGGGGTGGCGAGCGGTTTTATAATTCCTCTACCGTTAAGTGGTTAAAAACTGATTGGAATGCTAAAATCGTCAGAGCAGCAATGGGCGTTGAAGATCCTGGAGGATACTTGGATAATAAGCAATCAAATAAAGAAAAACTTAAAACTATTGTCGATGCAGCTATTGATGAGGGGATTTACGTAATAATAGATTGGCACTCTCACAATGCTGAGGATCACCTTGAGGAAGCCAAAATATTTTTTCAAGAAATGGCACAGACATATGGAGAATATGAAAACATCATCTATGAGATCTACAATGAACCATTAGATGTTTCTTGGTCTGAGGTTGTAAAGCCGTATGCTCTAGAGATCATTCAAACCATAAGATCTATAGACCCTGACAATTTAATCATCGTAGGATCGCCTGAGTGGTCGCAGCGAGTTGACCTTGTTTCTGAGGATCCTATAACTACTTTTGATAATATAGCTTACACTCTTCATTTCTACACAGTACATCATCAAGAATGGTTAAGAGAAAGGGCTACATCTGCTTTAAATAACGGTATACCTCTTTTTGTAACAGAATGGGGTTCTATTGGATATAGTATTATTGATTCTGAAGCAAATAAATGGATGAATTGGTGCCATTTAAATAAAATTAGTCATGTTAATTGGGCTGTGAATGACAAGGAGGAAGAGTGGTCAATAGTAAAACCAGGTGCTAGCACTACTGGAAATTGGCAAGAGTCAGATTTGACTGAAGCAGGAAAACTTGCAAAAAATATAATCTCTAATTGGCCTGACTAAATTCCCTCCACCAACGATGTTTAATTTTATTTTCATCATTTAGTACCAAAATTTGCCCAATTTCTGGAATCATAAAATCTTGATTTAACTTTTTTGCCTCCTCTGATACAATCTCTGGTGGCTCTATCCAACTGTGAGAAGCTAGAGTGAAAGCTCCCCAATGTATTGGAATTAGGTATTTAGTATTTAAATCTAGAGCAGCATTTATAGCCTGTTTTGGAAACATATGAGAAAATTTCCATGCTTTATTATATTGTCCACAATCAATTAATGAAAAATCAAAAGGGCCATGTTCTTGCCCTATTTTCTTAAAATGCGCACCATAACCGCTATCACCACTAAAATATATTTTACCTATTTTGGATTTTATAGCCCATGAGCTCCAAAGAGTGCTGTTTCTATTTAATGGGCCCCTTCCAGAAAAGTGTCTTGCTGGCAAACAAACAAATTCAATATCATTATAATTAAAAGACTCATTCCAATTAAGTTCAATTATTGATTCACTTTGCACTCCCCAGCTTTTTAAATGATTTCCAATTCCATGTGGAACAATAAAATTTTTAACTCTGCTCTTAATTTTCTTAATCGTAGGATAATCTAAGTGATCATAATGATCATGGGAAAAAACTACACAGTCAATCACTTCTAATTCGTCAATATCAAATGCTATTTTAGAACTATATCTTTTTAGCGAAGGAAGCGGTACTGGAGCAGCATGGCTTCCAAGCATGGGGTCAAGCAGTATTACTGAACCGTTAATATTAATAAGAAATGCCGAATGACCTAACCATACCATTTTCACTTTTTCAATATTATCTTTTACAAATGATTCTACATCTACGCTTAGTGGTATAATCTCTTTGATTGGCACCCTATTAAGTTCTGTTTTAAAGAAATCCCAAAAACTCATTTCATCAGTGAATAATGCAGTGGGTTCATTATTTTTAAATTCACCTTTCTCAAAATTTTTAAAACTAGAAAAAAACTGCCTTTGAGATCTACTTGGGTTAGATCCAAATTGAGGACTAATATTTATGAAAAGAGCAGTTACGACCAATAATGTAAGCAACGCATATAGTATTATCTTTAAAACTTTCATGGAAATATGTTATAAACATGTAAAAGTGCGGTATAAAAAAGTAAACTAATCGAGGATGTTTTGTCTATCTTTCTTTCCAAAAGTAATACAAGCATATAAAAATAAAATGCCACCTATCATTTGCAATAAAACAGCCAGCCACTCCAATTCTTTTGATAAATAAGCGTTAGTAAAAAAACCTAGACCACCAATCAGCAATGATATAATTAAAAATGAAGGAGCATCATAACCTAAAAGTTTTCTAGATGAAAAAATTCTACGTCTTTTTATTTCCTTTGGTTGCTCATCTAATTGAGCAGTATCAGTATCATTTACATAAACCTCTTTAATCTCAACCGCAGGCTCTTCTTCTTTTTGAGGAACTTCATCCTCAAAAAATTCTCCACAAAAGCGACATTTAATCGCCTCTACCTTTATATTCTCAGCACAGTATGGACATTTTTTCATTATCGTAATTTACTAAATAAAACAAATAATTAAATCTCTTGAAACTAAAAACCCCACATTAGTGGGGCTTTTTGTAATAATTAAAAAAAACTATGACTTGAAACGCTGGAGAGACCACCCCATTGCTGCACCTGACACTCCATACATTACTGCAGTTAATACTATGTCAATGGCAATGTAATTCCAATCTCCCCATACTTCAGGCATAATAGCAGCCATTTGAGTATTAAAGAAAAACCATTTTGCAGATCCAAACCATGCTCCAGTAATAGCTCCATTTTCTAAACCAGAAACGCCCATCTTGTCGTATATAATCGCCATTACAAAAACGTAAACAACCATACCAATCGTCGCAGAGGCAACATCCGGTGGAAACTGAACAATACCAGGGAATTTATCGGCTACCCCTGTCATGTGTTTTTGATAAAACAATGCAGTAAGAATGCCGCCCATTATAGCCGTTGATAAAAAGCCAATAACGCCTGTGATGCCTATTTTTTTAATATCCATGTTTGCTCCATTTTATGTACAAACAAAATAAAACTATTACTACTGATTTACAAGCAATGATAGACCGCTTCTTTGATTTTCAATCTTAGCTAGTGCCTTCTCTTCATTCGATGCAAAGTTTTCATCCCAATCAATTAACTTTTTTGACATTACCCTATTAAATAAAAATGGAGCAAATATTGCCATGTAAAGCATTGTTAGATATCCATAGGGCATCATTGGGGAATTCTTGTATGGTCTAAGCTCCCAAAATTTCAAATAGGCTTTTTCATGATGGGAGGAATGCCTTGTTACGTTGTAAAGGTAAATACTGCTCATTATGCTATTGGAGTTCCAAGAGTGTCTAGGCATAACTTTCTCTCCCTCAACTCGAATTAGGCCGTAGTGCTCTGTAAAGTTAATAACCTCAAGAAGCGCTTTTGCTATAAACGCACACAACAAGAAAATTATTAGTCCTGTGAAGCCACCTACTAAATACGATAAAACTGATATTGAGACGCTTTTTATGTAGCCTTTGATTAATTTGTTATTAGGGCCTAGGATATGAAATGATTTTGACTTTAATCTTTTTTTCTCGATTTGCCATGCATCTCTTTGCTCATTAATAATTGCATTGATTATAAATTTATAGATATTATCTCCTCTTCTTGCTGTGGCTGGGTCTTTTGGAAGAGCTACATTTTTATGATGTCCATATACATGCTCAATCGCAAAAGCACAGTCCCAAGATAAAGATAAAAGCCAGCTTCCAATGAATAAATCATACTTATTATTTATTCTATGACTCAATTCATGACCAGGTACAGTGCCCATAATACCTATAAACAGGCTAGATAATGCTACTAATGAAATTTTATCAACGATGTTGATTGATTCCCTGAAGCTTAAAAGATCGATGTTTAAATAATTGAAGAAAAAAAGTGATAAAAAGTTTGAACCACTTTTACTAAAAACAAAAACTACCATCATTAAGAATGAAATCAATAAAGGTAGGTTTATATAAATTGGTATATCAAGCCAAAAAGGGTATTTATAATTTTGTATCTTATCATCATGATTAAGAAAAAGATCTCCGAAGATAATGAAGGAAGAGAATCCTATAAAATAAATTGTTGGGTAATATGCTCCCAATGAACAATAATATATCGCACTAATCAAAGTTATTGTTGATATAAAATATTTTAGATACTTCACTTTAACTAGTTTCCTTTCAAAAAATCTCGAGGTAATTCATATTTTCTATAAAGTTCATTGCCATAGATAATTGTTTCGCCATCAACATACTTTAAATCTGACTTATATATCTTTCCATCATATTCAATGTTTGTGTATGTTTTTCCAAACCAACTTTTATGAATCTTTCTGGAAAAAATCAAATTTTGATTATCAGCTACTTTGATGTATTGTTCAAGAATCTGGCCATCTTTAGTTGGGTTAATATTAATATAAATTTGCCAATTTGTTCCAACTTTATACCATTTCCCGTTTAACTCAGTCTTAGCATTCAAACTACATACTACAATAAAAAAAATTTTAGTTATTAAATTCAATTTTACGAAATTTAGTAGAAATTTTTCTTAATTCAAAAACTACGCTGCCTTTTTCTAAAAAAATGATAATCTAAACTATATTTTCCAGAACCAGCAATAATAAGAACAAAGCAAATAATACCATAAACTAATGCTAGTTCAAAAGCCCCACCTAAAAAAACTTTTTTTAAAGTGGCAACTGTCATAGTAAAAAATAGAAAAAATGATGAAATCCTTGTAAAAAACCCTAGAGCAATCAATACTGAACCTAATGACTCTGAAAGAGATGCTAGAAAACCAAAGAAAACATGAAATGAATCAATGCCTATGAGATTAGTTAAAGAGTGACCAAGACCCTCCCACCTCTCTGGTCCTGCAGTAATTTTACTTAATCCATGATACGTGAACATTAAATACCCAGTAAAAACTCTTAGAATGAGCAACCCGACATCAACTCTGCCAGTTGGATTTAAAACTATACCTATTATATTTTTTATTTTTATGAGCATATTAACCGGTTGATTTTAATCTTTGTTTTTTAAAAAATAGAATGGAACACTTGCTATGAGCATCAATATTACACCAATGATGTTTAAATAAATCAAATAAAAAGGCCATTCTCCAAAAACCAATGGATTATCAACGTTTGGTATTCTTGCTAAATACATATAGTTACCCCCAGTGAGCCAGCATATAATTCCAACAGGCACAGAGACGAAAGCAAGAAAAACTAAACAATATAGAATTGATAATTTTCTCAAACGCATACCGTCTACAATTATATTCCACAGAGAAAAAGCAGGTATAAGGGAATGATGCATAAAGTATGTAACATACATAACCCAACCATCAAAATCATTGAACTCGGGTGTAAGTATAGCAATGAACGTTCCAGTTACGCCTAGCAAGTAACTGAATTCAAAACAAAACTGATTTTTTGAGAATAAAGACACAGAAGACATTATTAATGCGTAACTGCATATGTGTAAGGGTAGGTCCTCGGCAAAATTAAAACCATCAAAATTATACCTTGATACGTAATCAACTATTTCTTGAATTAGAGCAATAGAAATAAGAATATGAATGAAATTTTTACGATTGTCCGGCCGAATAATTTTTCCAATAATAGGAACCATTAAAATAATACACAGACTTAAAAATATAGCGATCAGATGATTTGTATCAAAGGGTTCCAGTCCAGATAATTTTGATTTCATTTTATTATTCTTTGTCGATTTGTATATTCATTATACAGGAAAGTTATTCATTATAATACTTAATTATTTGAATCTATTTTTCATCTTTTGATTTTAACTGGAGGAGAGGGAATTATGTTAAAACCTAAAATGGTATTTACTGTTCTAGCAGTATGGTGGGCATTTCATATAATAATATTATGGATATTAAACCCTATGGCTGTTGAAGCTTTGATAAGTGATGATAAAGCACAATTAATGAATAGATCTTTGGGATATATCGCTGGTACAATGTCGATGTTGATTGCATTTATTTTTTATATGCTTAGGGAGATTGATCATTCAAAGGCAAAGCAAGTTTTGTTGGGCACTGGAATTATAATGGTTGCAGCAGTGGCAATAATAATAGCTTCAAATATGTCGGTTGCAGAAAAGTTTCCAACAGAAACAATGATGGGCACTCCCCCACCAGCTGTTGGTTTGTGGATATTGCTTACTGTTTACACCCTTTATGTTGCCTTAAATTCTGATTCATAGAAATTTATATATTTTTTAAAATGACAGCAGCTGCATAGAAACAAGTTTTTTACCATTTTCTGTGCGCTGCTGGCCTACCTCTTTAAATCCGTACTTCTTATGAAATTTCATTGAAATATCATTTTTTGGGATGATATTGACTTCACACGTAATAGAATCATAATTGTCTTTAAAACAGTTCTTCAGATCATCGTAAAACAAGGTCCCAAAACCCTTATTTTGGTACTTAAATGATATTACAATCCTGTCTATATATATGAAAGATCTATACTTTTTTTCAAACCATTTATAATTTACACTATTATACGGACGATTAGGAAGTAGCCCAATCATAAACCCGATGAACTGATTATCGTATTTTACTAGTTTAAAGTAATCAGAGTATTCTAAAAACCTCTTAAATGATTTCTCATCGAGCCTTCCAACAGCAGGAATATTTGCACTGTTTAATTTTATTATTAAATCTTTATGAAAATATTCAGCCTGAACTAATTGATATTTCTCCATTATCTTAGATCTCACTAAGAAAACCAAATGTGTTTTCCATACTGATTTTTTGTTACAGTTTTGCCCTGCTCAAGATAATATTTCAACCCACTAGTCACACTTTCTAAATAAGACAAAAGAAATGGTCTTGTGACTAAATAATATGGGAGTGCATTTAAATATTTATTTCCACTATTGAAGAGGTACGGACTTACAGAAATATTAATTTTACTTTTATAACTATCACCCTTGATTTTCCACTCAACCCTAGATTTTGGCTTACCAATTTGATGAATGTAAAGTTTATAACCTTTATTTTCTTCCCATTCAAAAAATTCTCTTTGAAAAATTAAACCATTTAAATATTCTATCTGATCAATTGAATTTTCCTTTGACCATTTAATAACAGTATTTTTTTTACAAAATGGGTGAAAAAGATCAAGGTTCGATGGTGACGATATAACTCTCCAAAGAGAAGTAATATCACAACTGATACTTTTTTCAGAAAATACAGACCGATATAACATTTTCGAGCTCATCACTATCCTCAAAATAATAATTTAAAACACTAATTATTTTTAAAATAAAACCATCCTAAAAAACAAATTAAATATATAACAGTTACAATAACTACCATTTCAAATTGTATCGTTTTGGTTATATAAGTAATTAAAAGAAGACCAATTAAAATCATTTCGATTAAAATTATTCTTTTTTGATTACTATTCATTTTTACATTGGAAACTTTAAAATTATTTTAATTAAGGCATCCTCATATTAGATATAAATTGGAATAATTAACTAAGGAAAACCCCCACAAATCATTCGACCGTGACACTATACTTAATGTAAGGTGGAACAGATGGAAACCTTTATAAATAACTATTCCACACATATAATTTATTATCTATTAAAAAAATTTCGAG
>ENA-OSEY01002132-OSEY01002132.1-marine-metagenome-genome-assembly--contig:-NODE-2132-length-13008-cov-2.558503_pt1 | contig 13008 bp, 9 predicted proteins | sample MGYA00248465_ERZ534230 | MGnify/ENA primary metagenome ERZ534230 (study PRJEB26409, sample SAMN06344110) | marine metagenome | isolation source: Sea water from surface | place: Atlantic Ocean:Southern... | reverse complement strand
TTCAAAAATCAGGTATTCCGGAACATGAGGATAAAAAAAACATTGATGTACCATCTGAAAATATTAAACTAGAAAGTAAAATTTCAAATATTAGTGAAAATTTACATATAAAAGGAACTGTATTTTCATCTGGAAAAATTAGTTTTAATGGTAGCATAAAAGGTACATTAGAATCTAAATCTTTATATGTTGGAGAGAATGGTTTTATAGACGGGAAAGTTGAAGCGGACGAAGCTGTTATCCTTGGGAGAATAAAAGGAACTTTAAAAGGTAATAAAGTAAGACTTGCTGCATCATCTAGAATTGAAGGAGATACTTATCATCAGGTGATAGCAATAGAAGATGGTGCTATATACGAAGGCTCTATACAGAGGATAAAATCAACTTAATTATCTTCCCCTTATTCTTGGATCTAATGCATCTCTTAATCCGTCTCCAAGAAAATTTATACTCAAAACAGTTAAAGAAATAGCAAGTCCAGGCCACATGACCCTTTCTGGATGAAGTTGTAAATAGTCTACAGCATCATTCAATAAACGACCCCATGTTGGAAAATCAGGGGGAAAACCTAAACCTAAAAACGAAAGTGCACTTTCAGTTATTATTGCATTGGCAATACCTAAAGTTGCTGAAACTAAAATAGGTGATAATATATTAGGAAGTATATGCCTCAATATTATTTTTTGGTCAGGCGTGCCAATTGATCTTGCTGCCATAACAAATTCTCTTTGTTTTAAAGCTAAAACATCACCTCTTACAATTCTGGCAGTTGGCATCCAACTTGTTACACCTATTGCAAATACTATTAAAATAAACATTCCCTTTTCTGGCCCATAAGAAACACTTAATGGCTCTCGAAATAGAAACATCATTAACAATAACAAAGGAAATAAAGGTAATGATAAAAATAAATCAGTAAATCTCATTAATATTCCATCAAGTTTTTTAAAATAACCTGCTATAACACCAATTAAAGTTCCTAATATTAAAGCTAAAAACATAGCAGCTAAACCAACTGTTATTGAAGTTCTACCACCAGCTATCATCCTTGAAAAGGTATCCCTTCCTAATTGATCAGTACCAAATGGATGCAATAAACTTGGTCCTTGGTTTCGAGATCTTATATCTATTGCATTTGGCTCAAAAGGCCATAAAAGTGGACCCAACATTACACTAATTACAATACCAAAAAAAATAATAGCTCCTAATAAAGCACCCTTATGTTTCTTAAACTGCAACCACACATCTCCCCAATACGAAGATCCTGGAGAAAATAAGCTTTCCTGGTTATTTCTTTTTTCACTCATATCTTATCCTTGGATCTAAAAGAGCGTAGAGTACATCAGCAACCAAATTCATAAATACAATCAAAAATGCAAAAATAAATGTTAATGTTTGTATTGTTGGTAAGTCATTAGCATAAATAGCCAAAATTAGTTGCTGACCTATGCCATTAACTTTGAAAACTTGCTCTGTAATAATTGCACCACCAAATATTAGAGGTAAATTTAAAGCAATTACTGTTATAACAGGTATCATAGAATTTCTAAGCACGTGCACCAAAATAACAATTGATTCACTTAGTCCTTTAGCTCTGGCCGTCCTTACATAATCTTGATTTAAATTATCTAATATTGCAGATCTCATATAACGACTGATTTGCGCGGTTCCTTGAATTGCTAAAACCATTACTGGTAAGAACATCTGTTTTAGTTGGATAATAAAACTATCCCAACTATTTACTTCATGAAGTGTATCGTAGGTAGATGGAAACCAATCCAAATATACTGCAAAAATAACAATAACAAGAGGACCTGTAAAAAAAGGAGGAATAGAGTAACCTACCATTGTAATAAAAGTCCCTGCCTGATCAAAAATCGAATATTGTTTATAAGCAGAGTAAATACCGATTGGGATAGATATTGCTATTGCAACAACGTAAGACATACCTACAACCCAAAGAGTTTGTGGTAATCTTTGTACTACGGTGTCCATAACTGGAGCTCGTGTTTGCCAACTAATTACCCTAAGTTTATCTTCAGAGTAATTTGTGCCAAAATAATGATCTATTAAAACCTGTGGTTCTATCCAAAAAAATTGAACTAACCACTTCCAGAACTGAACATAAAGTGGTTGACCTAAACCAAGGGCTTCCCTCATTTTCTCTTTAACTTCTGGTGGCACTGTCAGTGGCACTTGTGCCATAGGATCATTAGGTGCCAAACTAAGAACCAAAAAAATAACAAGACTTATTACTATAAGAGTAGGAACAGCAATGAGCAAACGTCTTACTGTGTAATCAAACATTACCTGCCTTTAAAATCAATATATTAAGTTTAAAAATTGCCCCAGATTTTTCTGGGGCAATTAATTATTATTATTTTCTATACCAATCAGCAGTATTCCATAATTCAGAATCCCATGTATTAAGTATCACACCACCTAGAGTATTTGAGTGAGCAGACACCCTACCACGGTGTACTAATGGAACAATTGTATAACTATCTTTTGTTAACATATTATTTAACTTTATAGCTATTTCACCACGTTTTCCTAGATCACCAGTTTGGGATAATTCATCTAGCAATGCATCATATTTTGGATCACAATATCGATTAATATTTTCACCTTGCCACTGTGATTCAGGTTTAGGTTCATTTCCACAACGATACATACCTAAATAATTTTCAGGATCAGTTCCATCAAATGTATTGGCATACATTTCGACATCAGCATAGAATTTTTGAAAAGTGTCAGGAGAGCCTGGATCACCTCCGAAAAATACTGAAGCGTTCAGATTACGTAATTCTGTTTCAACTCCAATTTGTGACCACCATTCTTTAATTAAAGCTTGAAAGTCTTGACGGACTGCATTTGTAGAAGTTTGATAAAGAATTGATAGTCTGACACCATCTTTTTGTCTTATACCATCACCACCTTTTTTCCATCCAGCAGAATCAAGTAATGCATTAGCACCAGCTATATCTTGTTTTACGCAATAATCATTATTAGCAGCATAATTATCAGGTGCAGGCACTAAATCACAAGTAACATCTCCTGCTTTTCCATAACCAATTTCAACTAATAAAGGTCTATCTATTGCCATTGATAATGCTTTCCTCACATTCATATCAGTTAAAAACGGATGAGGTGCTTTAACTGTTGATCTTGTATCTGCATCTAAAGAAGGAGAAGGATCTGTCATATTCATTTCAAGCCTTTCCACTAGTGGACCAAAACCTGCAATAGCAACGCCCTTACCTGCTTTTTCCATATTTGCAATAACTTCTGGTGCAAGTTGTAAATTCCAAGCATAATCAAATTCACCTGTTTCAAGAACAGATCGCCCAGCTGCAGTAGCATCACCGCCACCTTTAAAAGTTATAGTTGCAAATGCTGGTTTATTAGGATCTCTATAATTTTCATTTGCTTTATATTGAATAACATCATTAGGTCTAAATTCAGTCACAACAAACGGACCGGTACCAATGGGATTAAAATTTTGTTCAGTACACTGAGAAGCTTTTGCACCTGTACAATTCTCAAATTGTGCTTTTTGAAGTATTGGTGTTTGACCTCCCATAAATGGACCATATGGATTAGGTTTTGGAGACTTAAATGTAATAACGATAGTTCTATCATCTGGTGTCTCTATAGACTTAATACCGTCAAATTTATTTAATTGTGCACATCCACCATCTGGGTCCATACAATAATCAGCAGTAAATTTTACATCCGCTGAAGTAACCGAAGATCCATCTGACCATAATAAACCCTTTTTGAGCTTCCAAGTTATAGTTGTTAAATCTGAAGACACACCACCATTTCCAACAGTAGGAATTTCTTCTGCCAACCATGGAACTAAAGCTCCTGTTTCATCATATCGTCCTAGTGGCTCAATTACTAAAGAAGCAGATTCAATATCTTTAGTTCCACTAGACAAATATGGGTTAAGAATAGATGGAGCCTGCCAATAAATAATCTTTGCGTTTCCATCTGTAGCTCTACCTGCGTAAATTGCACTTGCAAATAATGATGCAAAAGCTGCAATTAACAGGGTAATTTTTAATTTCATAATATATCTCCCTAAAATTTTCAAATTACTATGAATAATTCAATAGATTACAATAATATTATTTTCATCCCTTAAGCAACCCAAGAATTGTTTTTTTATTAAGCAAAATTTGACTAATATTACGTTACGTAAAAAAAATAAGAAAAAAGCTTATTTCGCAACTAAAAAATTTGAATATTAACAACGTTCTATAGTTTCAGTCATAACCTATATCATTATCTAAGACATAATGATCTTTTTTAATCTTTTTATAGCTGGAAGCATCTGGGACAAAATCCAAACTTCTTATTGGAGAAGATATTGCTTTAAAATTTATATCGTCCCCCCTAAAACGCTTTTTTGGATCCGCTATGGGTACAGCTTTCATCAAAGCTTTGGTGTAAGGATGTGTTGGATTACTAAAAATTGTTTGACGATCTCCTATTTCAACCATCCTTCCTAAATACATTACCCCAACATAATGACTTACTCTTTCAACTACAGCCATGTCATGGCTAACAAAAAGATAAGAAAGACCCAACTCATGTTGCAAATCTAATAATAAATTTATAACACTAGCCTGAACGGAAACGTCTAAGGCTGAAACTGCTTCATCAAGGATTAAAAGCTTAGGATTTAAAGCTAAAGCTCTTGCTATTGCAACTCTTTGCCTTTGACCACCAGAAAGTTCATGTGGATATCTATTTAAAAAGGCTCTTGGTAATTTTACTTTATCAAACAATTCAGAAATCATTTTATTGAGCTCTGCACCTTGATTTATTTTATAATTTATAAGTGGTTCGGCTACTTGGTCAAATAATTTCATAACAGGATTTAATGAACCATAAGGATCCTGAAAAACCATTTGCATATTTAACCTTTGTTTAAGTAATTCTTTCTTATTCTGTTTTAAAACATCTACATCTTCTATCCAAACTTCACCTGACACAGATTCTTCTAGTCTCAATATAGTTCTAGCAATGGTTGTTTTTCCACATCCTGACTCTCCCACAAGAGAGAAGGTTTGTCCTTTATTAATAGTGAAAGATACATCTTCAACAGCATGTAAATTAGCTATTTTTTTTCTAAACACACCACCCATAACCGGATATCTTGTAACTAAATTTTTAACTTCAAGAAGTGGCTTTTTAGTTCCCACAATTCTTTTAGTTTTTAATTTATCATTTGAACTTAATTCCAAAGGTTCAGGATATTTTTTACCAATCATGGCACCTAATTTAGGAACGGAAGATATCAATTTTTTTGTATAATCTTTTACCGGGTTATTAAAAATTTTGTTTACAGTACCTTCTTCAACTTTTTCACCATTATACATTACAACAACTCTATCAGCAATTTGTGCAACAACCGCCATATCATGAGTAATGAATAATATAGATGTCCCGGTTTCTTGTTTTAGTCTATTTAAAAGGGTAAGAATTTCAGCTTGTATTGTTACATCTAAAGCAGTAGTTGGTTCATCTGCTATTAAAATTCTTGGCTTACACGCTAATGCCATTGCTATTACAATTCTTTGCCTCATACCACCGGAAAGTTCATGAGGATATTGGTTTAATCTTCTTTCAGGTTCAGGAATTCTTACACTTTTTAAAAGATTAAGAGCTTCCAATTGAGCTTCTTTTTTACCCATTTTTTTATGTATACGAAGACCTTCTGTTAACTGCCTTTTTACTGTGAAAACTGGGTTTAAAGCAGTCATTGGCTCTTGGAAAACCATTCCTATTTCATTACCACGTATTCCTCTCATATCTTTTTGATTAAAATCAATTAAATCTTTTTCAGCATGCAAGATAGAAGAAAACATAATACTACCTGAATCTATTCTACCACCACCAAATTCAACTAATCTCATAATTGAAAGTGAAGAAACTGACTTTCCAGATCCAGATTCTCCAACCAAGCAAACCGTTTCTCCAGGAAAAATTGAAAATGATAAATCTTTAACGCCTGTGACTTTACCAGTCTTAGTCTGGAAATTAACTTTTAAACTATTCACATCAAGAATAGGTGATTTTTTTAAACTAGTGTTTTTCATTTATAACTTAACAGTTTTATTTTTTTAAATTACACAAATAAATTGTAAATACAATCAAGTAAGAAAAATAAAAGAAAAAAATTGTTTTCTTGTCATTGATTTTTATCTCCATTATGATTTCAATTTTTGAGGATTAAATGTCAAAAATATATACCCCTATTGAAATGTTAAATAAATTAGTTTCCTTCGATACCGTATCAAGGAATAGTAATTTACCCATTATTGAATTCATTAAAGATTATTTACAGTGTCATGGTGTCGAATCTCATCTTGTTTATAATGAAGATAATACCAAAGCTAATTTATATGCAAATGTAGGCCCTAATGAAGTCGGGGGTATTATCCTCTCTGGTCATACTGATGTGGTTCCTGTTGACGGACAGAATTGGAACTCTGATCCCTTTAAGATAAAAGAACATGAAGGAAAAATATTTGGTAGAGGAACATGCGATATGAAAGGCTTTATAGCTATTTGTCTGGCACTTGTTCCCGATATGATTAAAGCAAAATTAAATAAACCAATTCAATTTGCATTTAGCTATGATGAAGAAGTAGGTTGTGTGGGAGCTCCTTTTATGATTCGTGAAATGAAAAAAACTCTTCCTAGAGCTAATTGTGTAATTGTCGGCGAACCAACTTTATTAAAATTAGTGGATGGACATAAAGCATCGATAGGATTAGATACTGAAGTTACAGGTTTTGAAGTTCATTCAAGTCTTTTACCAAGTGGTGTGTCTGCAATTATGACGGCTTCTAGGTTAATCAATTGGATAACAGATAAAACAGAAGAAAATCAAAGGAAAACACCAAGAGATTTAGATAAATTATTTAAGCCACCATTTACTACTCTTCATGTTGGAAAAATTAGTGGAGGTACAGCTTCCAATATTACGGCAAAAAAGTGTAGTTTTACTACTGATATAAGATGTTTACCACTTGATGATGGAGAGAAAATAATCAATGAATATGAAAAGTATGCTGAGAAATTAATTACTCAGATGAAGGAAATTAGACCAGAAGCGAATATATCTATTAGCAGACATCATTGGGTACCTGGACTAAAGCCCGAAAACGATGGTTTTGCTGAAAGTTTAGTAAGAAAAATTACTGGTGAAAACTCAACTGGAAAAGTATCATACGGAACTGAGGCAGGTCAATTTCAAGAAGAGGGATATAGTACAGTTATATGTGGTCCTGGTTCAATTGAACAAGCTCACCAAGCAAATGAATACTTAACTAGAGAACAATTAGATAAAGGAACGCATTTTATTAAGTCCATTATAAGTGAACAAATGAATTAGGACTTCAATAATGCCAATAAAAAACCAATTTTCTGAATTATACGAGCATATAAAATCTTGGCGTCATCATATACACCAAAATCCAGAATTGTTATATGATACGATTCATACTTCAAAATTTGTTGAAACTAAACTTAAAGAATTTGGATGTGATGAAGTAATTACTGGGATCGGTAGAACTGGGGTTGTTGCTATTATTAAAGGCAAAGAAAATAAATCTGGAAAAGTTATTGGTTTAAGAGCCGATATGGATGCCCTTCCAATACAAGAGCAAACAAATTTAGATTACGCTTCAAAAGTTCCAGGTATTATGCATGCATGCGGACATGACGGACATACTGCTATGTTGTTAGGTGCTGCTAAATATCTTTCAGACACTAGAAATTTTGATGGAGAGGTGGCATTAGTTTTTCAACCTGCTGAAGAAGGAGGGGGAGGAGCTAAAGAAATGATTGATGATGGTTTAATTGAAAAATTTAATATTCAAGAATTTTATGGCATGCACAATATGCCAGGTTTAGAAATAGGTCAGTTTTCCATTAAATCTGGTGATTTTTTTGCAGCAGCTGATACTTTTACAATAAAAATAATTGGTAAAGGTGGCCATGCTGCCAAACCGCAAGAAACAGTTGATCCAGTATTAATAAGTAGTAACCTAGTAATGGCTTTGCAAAGTATAGCATCTAGAAATACAAACCCAACTAAAGATGTAGTAGTCTCTGTATGTACTTTTTTAACAGATACAGTTTCGTTTAATGTTATTCCAGAGATGGTTACTCTTAAAGGTACTTTAAGAACTTTTGACAAAGAAGTTCAAGCTATTGCAAAGGATAAAATTTTCTCATTAACAAAATCGATTGCCGAAGCATATGGTGGAAAAGCTGAAATAGAATTTAATTATGGTTATCCTGTAATGAAAAATTCAAATGATGCAACTGAAATAGCTAAAACTGTTGCTGAAAAAGTAAGTGGCAAAAATACAGTTTCTGCAGAAAAAATAATGGGGGCTGAGGATTTTTCTTATATGTTGAATGCGACAAAAGGTGCGTATATATTAATAGGAAATGGTGATACTGATAGTGTCCATAGTCCAACATATGTATTCAATGACGAAATCCTACCTATTGGGTCTTCATATTGGGCCGAATTGGTAGAAACTAAAATGAAATTAAAAAAGTAAGGAAACCTCAATGACTTTATTTACTCCTTTCCATAAATGGGTAACTGAAGAACATAAACTTTTTACAGAAAGTGTTCAAAAGTTTTATAATGATGAAATGAAACCTAACATTGAAGATTGGGTAGACAATGGTGTAGTTCCAAAATCCTTTTGGGAAAAGGCTGGTCATGCTGGGATTATGTCAGGATCTGTTTTAGAAGAGCATGGTGGTGTCGGAGGTGATATGGGCTTTGACTCAATAACAGTTTATGAACAAGCAAAAACAGGAGATTCAAGTTGGGGTTATGGGATACAATCGATAGTTATTCATTATTTAAATGAATATGGTACTGATGAACAAAAAAATGAATGGCTACCAAAATTAATTGAGGGCAAAAGTATAGCATCTTTGGCTATGACTGAACCAGGCGCTGGATCAGATTTACAGGCTATAAAAACTATAGCTAGAAAGGATGGAAATCAATATACCCTAAATGGCTCCAAAATATTCATAACTAATGGTGGATCTGCAGATCTAATAATTGTTGCAGCCAAAACAGACCAATCTGCTGGGGCAAAAGGTATATCTTTGATACTTTTAGATACAAATAATGTTGAAGGTTTTAGTAGAGGAAAACCCTTAAAGAAATTAGGATTAAAGGGAAATGATACTGCAGAACTATTCTTTGACAATGTTAAAGTTCCCCTTACAAATTTAATCGGAAAAGAAGAAGGACAAGGTTTTTATCAAATGATGAACCAACTTCCTTGGGAAAGGTTGCTTATTGGGATAACCGCTCTTGGTGCAATTGATTTTGCACTCCAAGAAACCATAAAATACGTTCAAGAAAGAAAAGCTTTTAATAGACGTATTATGGACCTTCAAAATACAAGATTTAAACTAGCAGAATCTAAAACTAAAGCAGAAGTATTTAGATCCTTTATTAATGATTGTGTTGCTCGTCTCATCAAAGGAAAGTTAGATGCTGCAACTGCTTCAATGGCTAAATATTGGGGATCACAAATCCAAAATGAAATCATGGATGAGTGTTTACAATTACATGGTGGATATGGCTATATTCTAGACTACCCAATTTCTAGAATGTATGCTGATGCTAGAGTGCAGAAGATCTACGGTGGGTCTAATGAAATAATGAAAGAACTAATTGCACGATCGATTGATAATTAGGATCTATTTTATATTTATATATTTTATCCCACAGACCAACCACCATCTATAACGTGTGTTTGACCTGTTACAAATGAACTTTCATCTGACGATAAATATAAAGCCAAACTAGCAATTTCTTCAGCTTTTCCAATCCTCCCTAGAGGTTGCCTAGATATAAAATCTTGCTTAGCTTTTTCATAATCACCAGTATCTTTTAGACGTGAATGCAAAGAAGGCGTATCTACTGTACCTGGACATATAGCATTACAACGGATGCCCTGCTTAACATAATCTACTGCTACAGATTTGGTTAAACCAATAACTGCTGCTTTTGTTGTACCATAGATACAACGATTGGGAGCTCCAATAATAGACGAAACAACCGAAGAAATATTTATGATTGATCCACCACCTTTTTTTATCATTAAAGGTATCGCTGCTTGTATAGAGTGGAACATAGACTTTATATTCAAGGAGACTGCAAAATCAAATTGATCATCTTCCGCATCTAATATTTTTCCCGAATGAACAAAACCTGCACAATTTATTAAAATATCTGGATTAAAACTAGATATAGAAGTTTGTAGTTCAGACTTATTCATTACATCCAATTCTTTTTTTTCAGATTGAATATCTTTGATTAATTCATAATTTATGTCAGTAGCAAAAATAGTTGCTTTTTCTTCAATAAATCTTTCTGTTATAGCTCTTCCAATTCCTTGACCTGAAGCCGTTATAAAAACTTTTTTACCATTTAATTTCATTCTTAAATCTCCTTATAATTCTTACTAAACTGAATAAAGGTAATAAAAAGTTTACAGGTTTACATAACTGCGCCTATTTGCCATGGAACAAATTCATAATCACCTAATCCTTGAATTTCAGATTTAGTCTTCTCTCCTGAAGCAACACTCAATATTAAGTTATAAATTGTTTGTCCTACTTCTTCAATTGAATGATTCTTGTTAAGAATTACTCCTGCATTAACGTCCATATCTTCAGACATTCTTTCATATAATCCGAAGCTAGATGCAATTTTAATACATGGTGATGGCTTTGACCCAAAAGCCGATCCCCTTCCAGTCGTAAATGCTATTATATTACAACCACTTGCAATTTGGCCAGTTACTGATGCTGGATCATACCCCGGGCTATCCATAAATACAAAGCCTTTATCTTTAATAATTTCTGCGTATTTATAAACTCCGTTTAATTTTGATGTACCCGCTTTAGAAACAGCACCTAATGATTTTTCTAGGATTGTAGTTAACCCACCAATTTTATTTCCTGGTGATGGATTATTATCCATTGTTCCAAAATTCCTTTTTGTATAAGATTCCCACCACTCAATTCGTTCGATTAATTTTTTGCTAATTTTATGATTTGCAGCTCTTCTTATAAGTAGATGTTCTGCACCATAAATTTCTGGTGTTTCAGATAAAACACCAGTCCCACCTTTTGAAACTAATAAATCACAAGCATGACCTAAGGCTGGGTTTGCGGTTATACCCGACCATGCATCTGATCCACCACACTGTAAACCAACAACTAAATTGGATGCGGGACAAAGTTTTCTGGTAATTTTGTCTACATACGGTAACATGTTTTTGATTTTTTCAATACCTTTTTCAACTGTTTTTCTTAAACCACATAAATTTTGGATATTTAAAACTTGAAAATACGGGCCTTTTTTAATTTGATAAGATTCAAGCAACCAGTCAATTTGATTAATCTCACAACCTAATCCTACCATTAGAACTCCTGCAACATTAGGATTTTTTGCATAACCCCATAAAACTCTTTGTAAAGCTTCAAAACCATCTCCACTATCAGCCATACCACATCCAGTAGCATGCACAAAAGCAGTAACGTTATCTACATTTGGATAGGCCTTAATTTTATCACTAGTAAAATGCTCAGCTATCATTCTAGCAGCAGTTGCAGAACAGTTGACAGAAGTAAGAATAGCTATTGTATTTCTTGTTCCTACCGTTCCATTTAACCTCTTGAAACCCATAAAATTTGAATTTTCAGTATACGAATTAATTTTTTTTGGTATGTAATCTTTTGAAAAATCATAATTTTTATCAACATCTTTGTATTTAATATTGTGAGTATGTAAATGCTCTCCTAAATTGATATTGTATTTTGCGTATCCAATAATTTGGCCATACTTAATGATTGGGTCATCTTTTGAAATTAAGGAAGTAGAAATTTTATGTCCAAAAGGAATTTGAGATAGAGCACCTAATTCGCCCTTTTTAAGACTTTTTCTTACAACTGCCACATTATCTTGATCAGATAACTTAAAAAAAAATTTATCCATAGTTCTTTAGTCTAAAAGAATTTTAAATATTCTAAAACAAAATTATTATCAACGTGAAGAATTGTATAGTACAACAAACTTTATTAAAATCTAAATTATTTTCTTTTTTTATTGATAGAGATTGTTAGTTATGCAAAAAGTATTTCAACACAAAAAAAATATTCTTAGCAATTTTAATTTACTATTGAAAGTATTTAAATTTATGAAATTAGTACGCTTTGGAAAAAAAAATAATGAAAAACCAGGATTAATTGATCCAGAGGGAGGAATTAGGGATTTATCTGATTATTTTTCTGATTTTACACATGAAGGTGTATCTTTGGAAACTTTAGATAAAATCAAAAATATTGATTATAACAAACTTTCAAAAATACCTAGAACAACAAGATTAGGAAGTTGTTTAGCAGATACCCCAAATTTTTATTGCATAGGTTTAAATTATGTAAAACACGCAAAAGAAACAAATGCAGAAATACCTAAAGAACCTATTGTTTTTTCAAAATCAACTTCTTCAATAACTGGACCTAATGATCAAGTAATCATACCCAAAGGTTCTGTAAAAACTGATTGGGAAGTTGAACTGGGCGTAATTATTGGAGAAAACTGTCAATATGTTTCTGAAAAAGATGCTCTTTCAGTTGTTTCAGGTTATTGTATAGTTAATGATGTATCTGAAAGATCTTATCAGTTTGATAGAGGTGGTCAATGGATAAAGGGCAAATCTGCACCAACATTTGCACCAATTGGTCCTTTTATAGTAACTGCTGATGAAATTGAAGATCCACAAAACCTAAATATGAAACTAAGTGTTAATGGGATTACAGTACAGAAATCAAATACCTCTGACATGATTTTTAAAGTGACTGAAATTATTTCTCATCTTTCAAACTTTATGGCTCTTAGACAAGGAGATATAATTGCTACCGGAACTCCTGAGGGAG
>ENA-OSEY01002128-OSEY01002128.1-marine-metagenome-genome-assembly--contig:-NODE-2128-length-13026-cov-2.126419_pt1 | contig 13026 bp, 13 predicted proteins | sample MGYA00248465_ERZ534230 | MGnify/ENA primary metagenome ERZ534230 (study PRJEB26409, sample SAMN06344110) | marine metagenome | isolation source: Sea water from surface | place: Atlantic Ocean:Southern... | reverse complement strand
GTATGATAATGGAAGTAGAAAACGAGTGGAGAATTACTCAAACAACGTCCTTAATGGATCTGTAATAAAATGGAAACGTACTGGTGAAAAGAAGTTGAAACAAGTATATGATCAAGGCACCTTAAAAGAACAAAAAGAATATAAGTATTATGCTACAGGGCAAATTGATTCTACAATCGAGTTTCATTATAATAATAAAAATAAAATTATTAAAAAAATTGTAACTAAATGGTCACCCAATGGTAAACTTATCTCGAAACTAAATAATGGGAATATTTGGAAAGGAAAGATAATTGACTGGTGGGATGAGAATGCTGGTATTAGAAAGAGCTCAGTTTCATACATTGATGGTAAAAAAAATGGAGAGTATAAAAGTTGGTATAAAAATAAAAACTTAAAAAGTGAGGGGTTTTACAGTGATGATTTAATGGATGGAGATTGGAAATTTTATTATGCTAATGGAAATGTAATGGCAGATGGTCCTTTTTTAAATGGCAATGGAAAGAAAAAAAATAACATAACAAAAATCCCAATTAACGGTCGTACTGGCAATTGGACTGGTTGGCATGAAAATGGGGTAAAATGGTCAGAGTTATCATTTAAAAATGGTAAAAAGCATGGAGTTCAGAAAAATTGGTATGACAATGGTCAAAAAGAACTTCAAGGAGAATACGAAGATGGAAAGCCAGTAAGGACATGGTCATGGTGGTATTTTGATGGTGCTCCAATGCAAGAGGGAAAATACAATTTAGAGGGCAAATTTGAAGGTTTATACTTTATTAATCCTCAGGTTCCTACTTTCACAACCCCCTAAACCAAATGTTTAACACTTCGATAATAGTTAAACTAGTATTAGTCCTTTCATTTAATTTTTTAGAAGCATCAGCTAATGATATTGCTACTACTATAAATGATATTGACCTTAGAATTGATAAAATTAAAAACAAATATCTTTTTATTAGGAATGATATTTTCTCTCCAGGCAATAGCGTGAGTACTAATTTCGATACTTATTCAGATTCATTGAAAGCGATATTAAGCGAATTAATAGCAAGTAGAAATGAAATCTTTAAAAAAATTTTAGACCAAGATTTAGAGAAAAATCATTTAGATAAAATATCAAAAATAAAACTCAAATCTGAATTTATGAATAACTCCATTAGTGTATTACTTCATATTAATGAGTATTATAACTCCACAAATAAGAATATGCTAACCACTTTTGGAGATTACGAAACTCAAATCAAGCGTTTAGTTACATATGAAAAACTCTTTTATGAAATAAAATGATACAAAATTTTAAACTTAATTATTGGAGTCAATTATGATCAAAAAAATATTTTTAATTAAAATAGTTATGAGTTTTTTGATAAATGTGATTTTTGCAGAAAATTCTCGCTTTAATGGGCTTGAAAAAAGAATAGAATATTTAGAAAATAAAGTTGAAGAATTAGAGCAAAAAATTTCTAATTATTCTCCTAACTTATTATTGGAGGATCTAACCAAAGGAGTTAGCAAAAGCAAAATACAGAGTAGTTTTGGTAATCCAGATAGAAAAGGAAAATTTTCAAATGGCGATGAATTATGGGGATTTAAAAATTACACCTTGAAGTTTGATAAAAATGGAAAACTAAAAAATTGGTCAAAGCCTTTTGTGAACTAATATCTTCTTTGATTTTTCAATATGATTAATTTTAAAAGAGCGATTATAATAATTTTAGCAATTTTTTATAAGACATCTTGCATAAGCTTTCATAGTTTAAGTAGAGAAATTATAATTAATGAAAACCAGTGGACTGATAAAAATTTTATTTTCTCTGATGTAAGCAAAGAATTATTTAAACAAAAAAAAATAAATGAAAATTGGTCTAGCTTTGATAGTGACAAAAGAATTCCATATTTTAAGCTAAAAAACTCACGTGGCAAAATTCTAGGCGATCATATTAAAGATAATGAAAAATTTTTAGTTATTAATCTTGAAAATAATAAAAAATATAAATGGAAGTATAATCATGCTAAAAAAAACTTATTACCAAGTCATATTGCAGTTTTTGAAGATGTAGAAAATGCAAAAAAATTAATAGGGAAGAATATCTGGCTAAATAATATTGTTTCTGACACTATTTTTATGGGACAATTGGGAAGTAGTTTTAAAAAATTTCAAAAAGTTAACGTTATTGGTGTGAAAATATATCAAAATAGTATAGTTGATTGCCCAATTTGGTTAGAGATTGATTTAAAAAATGATTTCAGTTCATATATTCGTTATAATGGTAAATTTAAGATTCATTCAAGGCAGAATAATTATTTTATTAAAAATCCAATTAAAAAAGGCTGGGACCAAACTAGCATAGAAAAAATAATGGAAGGTAAAATAGAATACGGCATGAACCATGAACAAGTAAGAGCATCTATAGGTAATCCGGATATCATAAATAATACATCCAGTCGTCATGGGGTAAGCGAGCAATGGATTTATGGTAAAAATTTATCTAATAAGCGTTATTTAATTTTTGAAAATGGTAGATTGTCATCCATGTAAGGCAAAAAACATTTTATGAAAAAATTAATTTTCCCAATTTTACTAGTGTTATCATTCTCATTTCGAGTACAGGCTAATGATACTTTAACGTACACTGATCATTTTTATTTAGCGTTAGATCATTACAATAAAAAAAGATTTCAACTAGCTGAAAATGAATTCAAAAATATATTGATAGATAAACGAAATTTTGAAGATCCTGTAGCTCATTTTATGCTTGCAAAGACACAATATAATCTAAAAAAAATGAAAGTTAGCGAAAGAACTTGCAACTCATTTTTAAATAAATACCCAAGAAGTTTATATGAACCACATATTAAATCTTTGCTAGGAGACATATTTATTTCAGAAGAAAAATATTCATTTGCATTAGAACAGTTATTATCTGCAAGACAATCTAAAGTAGATTCGATATTTATTAAAAAAATTGATTTTAGGATTCTAAAAATTTTGATGACAGGTATTAGTTCCGATCATTTAGAGCGCTTATTATTTTTAACTGAGTCCAAAGTCAATTTGTCTATATTAAACTTAGCAAAATCGTACCGTGCTATCCTTGATGGTGACATGAATGACATGGAATTATCATTGAGCGTCATTGATAAAAGTATACTACCAAATTCTTTTCACATATTTTATGATAGTTTATCATTATTTGTAGGCAATGAGGGTGCAATTCATGGAACAATAGCAGTCATATTACCTCTTTCTGGTAGTGATAAAAAGAAGGGTGAAACATATTTGATGGGGTTATCTAGCATGGTTAATGATTATAAACATGATTTATATACTAATTTTAAAATTTACGATAACCAGAGCAACGATTTAAAATCAGTAGATCTGCTTAAATCAATAAACTTAGATAAAAGTGTAATATCTATTTTAGGATATTTTTCTGAAGTCTCAAACTTAGCTGCGGCAAGCATTTCAAACTCTATACCTATAATGCTATCTAAAAGCAATCATAGCGAATTAACTATTTTATCAGAAAATATATATCTATTATCAACCAGCAGTGAAATTCAGGCAAAATTATCAGCTCAATATGCAGTAAATATTTTAGGATATAAAAATATTGGTGTTTTATCATCTGCAGATGATGAAAATAAAAATTATGCTAATCATTTTATTGAGGAACTAAATCAATTAGGGGTTGACCCCATTTCCGTAGAATGGTACTACGGCAAACCAGAAAATTTAAGTAAACAATTTACTTCCATAAGAAAAAGTGCATGGTCTTTAGTGCCTAGTGAGGATCCGAATATTGAATACTTGGATTTAAAAATTGATAGTTTAGATGCCTTGTTCGATGTAGATGTAGCTGATTTCATAGACCCAACTGATGATGATAATGAAAGTATTAGGATGTCTAAAAGAGACTCATTGAAAATAAGTTTGAATACTATTGATGCAATTTACATCCCAATTGATAAGAAAGACCTATCTTACATTGGTACTCAGCTACCTATGTATAATTTAGAAACCAAAATTATTGGAAATGAATCATGGATGGATATAGACATTTTATCACAAGATATCATCGGACCACATCTTCAAGGTTTAACTGTTTTGAGTTCAGAGTATCCTAAGTTTGGCATGGCAGAATCCTCAGACCTAGATAGGGTATTTTCAATGGGATATGATCATGGCTATTTTATTAATTCATTAATAAAAATAAGTTCCAATTCAAGATTAAGGTACAGAAATTTATTAAAAGAGAGTGATTTGTTCATGGGTGCATCTTCTTTAATTGAACTAAGTGGACCCAATAAAAATGAAAATCAAATTGTTAGGGTTCTTGAGTATAAAAGAAATAAAATGGGGACTATTGGGTACTTTAATGGAAAGAACTTAGTAGAAAATCAATTATCGGTAAATTAGACAATAAGTATTGGGACGATCTCAGCTTCTCATTTGAAATTCCAAAGATAAAGATCTGTTTTTCTAATAAGCGAAGAAATATAATTTCGAGAACTGATTTAGAAATCTTTTGTGATGATATTGGTCTTGACCCTTTTAAGCTTATTACCATTAATCAAACACATTCATCAAATATAATTCCAGCAAACTTACCAGGCAATTATGATTGTTATGATGGCATACTGAGTTTTGGTGGTAAACTAGTTTGTTCAATAAAAGTTGCAGACTGTCTTCCAATATATTTTGTAAATAGTGTTTCAAAGACACTTGGACTTTTACATGCAGGTTGGAGAGGCTTATCTTCTGGAATTATAAAAAAATATTTAGATATGGTTAATAATGAGGTAGACAATCATTTAAACACTTATGCTTTAATTGGCCCTTCTATTCAGGATTGTTGTTTCAGGGTGCAAGAGGATGTAATAAATCATTTTGATTCAAATTTCTATTCGAAGGTTGATGCTAAACATTTCAAAGTTAATTTACAAAAATGGGCATTGAATCAAATATTAAATTCTAACATTAAAGTGGAGAATGTATTTATTAGTAAAAATTGTACTTATTGTAATAAATCTAAATATCATTCATATAGAAGAGATGCTAAAAATGCAGGAAGGATGTATGCAATGATTGGTTGGGAAGAGTAATGGATATACTAGAAATTATTATTTTAGGGATAATTCAGGGTATAACGGAATTTCTTCCCATTAGTAGTTCGGGTCATCTAGTTATTGCACAAAATATACTAGGTATAAAATCCCCTGGTAATACACTAGAAGTTCTTTTCCATTTTGGTACGTTGATGAGTGTAGTATATGTTTTTTTTAAAGACATAAAACAAATATTTTTAACAATGAATGAAAAAAATAATCAGTTACTTATATTTTATTTAATAATTGCAACATTACCTGCCATCTTTGCAGGATTACTTTTAAAAGATTATTTTTTAAAAATATTTGATAATGTCCATTTAGTTGGGTTTGCTTTATGTTCAACTGGATTTATTTTAATTTTATCAAAAAGATTCAAAAATAATCAAAAAGCAATTACATTTTCTTCATCTATTGCAGTAGGGATCGCGCAGGCTATAGCAATCATACCTGGCATTTCTAGATCTGGTTCAACTATTTCTATGTGTATGTATTTGGGTATCCCTCCAAAAGAGGCAGCTAGGTTTTCTTTTTTACTATCAATACCCGTGATTTTAGGAGCAAGTATTTTGGGCTTTCTAGAAGTAGAATCTAATAATACATTCAACTATTTGACTTTGACAGTAGCTATTACAACTTCATTTTTTACAGGAGTTATAGCATTAAAAATTTTATTAAAAATATTGGAAACTGGTAGATTTTATTTTTTTGGTTTTTACTGTTTGATTGCCGGAGTTAGTACAATATTTATTTAGAAATGAAAATTTTCTTCAATTATTATGAATGATTTAAAAAAAACTCTTTCAAAAATAAATAATGGCGTAATAGATAAAATATATTTTCTTAAAGGTGAAGATCAATTTCTTCAAAACTTTTTCATTGATAAGCTTTTCTCAAATATTTTTTCAGATACTCAAGGGTTTAAGAAATTTTTTACTACAAATGAATTTTCTGGTAAGGAAATAATTGATTCAATTTTATCCATTGATCTGTTTGTAAGTAAAAAGTTGTTTGTTATCAAGGAACCTCAGAGGATAAAAGGCAAGCCTTTAGATGAATTATTAAAGTATTGTAATGATCCTTCAGATAATCATTTCTTAGTTTTAATTAATGATAATTTTGCAGATTTTGATTCATTTTCAAAAAAAATGCCTAAAAATATTTTAAAGTTAAATGTCTCTACTCCCTTTCATAGCGAATTATTAAAGTGGGCAAAATTTTTCATCAAAGAAAATGGGAAAATCATATCAACGGAATTGCTAAATGAAATGGTAGAGAATTGTGGTGATTCATTATACAATATAAAAAATGAAATCGATAAAATCTGTTTAATGACCGGTGATGAGGAGATAAAAAAGGATTATATCAGCTCTGAAACCGCTTTTTTACGCGGCAGGAAAAGGTGGGAACTAATGAATTCTATTGGAATTAGGGATTTAGAAAAATCGATCAAATTAGCTAAATCGATAATCAATAGTTCAGAGAGTATGGTTTCAATGACTTTCCCACTGATGACTTTTTTTCAAGAGATATTGTTTTTTAAAATGAATGATGGAACTTTTATTAAACCGAATAGTTATATACCATTATCACCTTCTATTCAAAACAACCTTGGTGATTTTTCAAGGTACTATAGAAAAGATGAAATTGAATTAGCGATAAGAAAATTAAAAGAAATTGAAATTAAACAAAAAACTTCAAACATCGATGATGAAACAGAGTTCATCAGTTTTTTATACAATGCAATTGGATAACTCACAAAATAGATTCATTTATTCAGATGAGCAATTAATGTCGCTTTTTCAAGGTGGCGATGAAAATGCATATATAGAATTAGTAAATAGATATAAAGATAAGCTAATTAATTTTATTTTTAATTATTTAGGTGATTTGGAATCATCAGAAGATGTTGTCCAAGAGACTATGATTAAATTATATCAGAAGAAGCACTATTATAAAGAAATAGCAAAATTTTCAACATGGCTTTACACAATAGCAAAAAATTTAGCTAATACAGAATTACGAAAAAGAAAGCAAAGAAAAACAACTCTATTAAGTCAATTTAGTAAAGATGATAAAACCTATGAGTTGCCAAGTAATGACCCTGAACCAGGTCAAGAGATCCAGACTGATATAGTAAATAAAATCATTAGGGATGCTGTTGATCAATTATCTGAAAAGTTTAAAATAGTTATTGTGCTTAGGGATATCCAGGGGCTCTCATATGAAGATATTAGTGAAATTATAAATGTGCCAATAGGTACAGTAAAATCAAGGATCAATAGAGCGCGTTTACAGCTTCAAGTGGAGCTAAAGCATTTAAAAAAATAGGAGTATCTATAGAAATGAATCGTTATGAATTTGAAAATTTAATCTCAGATTATTTGGAAGGTGAACTTTCATTTAGTAAAAGAAAAGAATTTGAATCTTATTTGGAAGAGAATGAAGACGCAAAATCATTGTTTTTTAGGGTTAAAATCACATTAAACGATATGAAAAATGCAGAAAAAATCTCGACCTCTGAAAACTTTAATTCAAAATTGTTATCAAAAATCAAGGATAAAGCCCCATTAATGCCAAACCATAGAAGTAATATTTTTGGATTATCGCCTTTATATGCTTCAATTTTTTCAAGTTTGTGTTTAGCAGTTATTTTTATCAGCTATTCATTGATTGTCCCAAAACCTACTTCTAATTCAAATTTTGAATATAGTCTGGTTCCAATTGATAAATCGCAAAAAGTTGCTCAGTCACAGATAGTAAAAAATAATACTAGTTCCATAGCCAACGATAAGTCAGATTCATTAGATGTAAATACAAAAGAATATAAACCAAATAAGAACAATAAAATTAAGTTTGTTAACTATTAGATAATGTTTTATACCTGTTTTTAAATCAATCAAAAGCTTGGTAAATTCATCATTAGTGAATTTAATTATTAAATAATGATGAATAAATACTCCACAGACACTCTAATTCTCTTCATATTTACGATAAACGTATTATCGCTAGTCTTCTTAGGTGATAATAGTCCGATTTTAGGATTATTTAATAAGTTGATATCTATAGCTGGTTTGTCATGGTTAATAAATTATTACTATAAAACATTAAAATTTAATAATGGATCTGGGAATATTGATTTAAACCAAGATAAAGATAAATACATAATAAAAGATAATCCAAATTCGCAATTTTCCGATTTGATTGATGCTGCTTTTTCACTTATAAAAGATATTTCGCATGATTTTGAAGCAGGTATTTATTTTTTTCAACCAGATTCAAAATTATTAGAGCTTAAAAGTTTTACTTCTGAAATATTTATCGATTCACTTCCTCTGGAAAATAATTTTATTGAAAAGCTTAACGGTGATAACCAACAAAATTTATTTTATCAAAAAGATAATAAAGAATATTGGAATTCTCTTTTCAAAGAAGAACCTATCAAAGGGAGTGAATGTGTTATTTTACAACCTATCATTATAAATGAGGTCATTGCTGGATTTATAGTTGTTAAGTCAGACCACTTTAGCAATGTTAATGAAAATAATCAAAAAATCATAAAGCATATAGCAGACATCATTACCATTGGAATATTAGACCTAGATATATTAGAAAAAACAATTAATAATAAGAATGACCAAAATCAAATTTTTGATTTATTAACAGATATTAATCTATCGCAATCAGAATCTGATATTTTAAATAAATTTAGAAACATCATTAATTATTATTTTGAATATGATTGCTTGACATTCTCAGCAATTAATAAAGATGGTAAAAACGCTGTTATTAAGTTGATCGATGGGGTAAAGAAAAATTTGCCATCCGAAAATAGTTTTAATGTAAATGGCACCATTAATGGATTATCTTACGTAAAAAATGATATAGTCGTTGGTTCAAATGAACAATATAATTTATTTCGGTTTTCGCCTAATGAAAAAAATGATTTTTCTCAAAATAATTTTTTAAGTGTCCCGTTATTCTTGAATGAAAGTCTTTGGGGTGCAATAACAATAGAAAGATTTACTCATAATTATTATAATAATAAAGATAAGGACCTTTTAAGTTTAATTGCTAGAGCAATGCAAACCAGTATGTCATGGTTCATTGAGTATCAGAATATCTATGAAGATGCAATTAGAGATGGCCTTACTGGTTTGCTAAACCATAAAACTTTTATTGATAGAGCTCAGGAAGAGATTGAAAGAGCAAGGCGGTTTCAGCACCAATTGGTGTTTTTGATTTACGATTTAGACAAATTTAAAAGAATTAATGATACTTTAGGGCACCCCTATGGCGATTATGTCATCAAGACCACTGCTAAAATTATTAAAGATAATGTTCGTAGCATTGATTTAGTTGCCAGGTATGGAGGAGAGGAGTTTACTGTAGTTCTAGTTAATACAAATAAAGAAGCAGCTACTACTGTTGCCAAAAGAATAGTTCAAAATATCCAAGACTATAACTTTTCTATGAATGGTGAGGAGGTAGATATGACTATAAGCTGTGGTTTATCAGAGTATCCTAAGGATTCAGATACACTTAAAGATTTAATTCAATTTGCAGATGAAGGCCTATATAAAACAAAAGAAAATGGAGGCAATGACGTTACAATCTACAGCTCGATCTCAGGTTAAATTATGCGGCATAAGTTTATTAAAGTTAGTTACTTAAGTTTTTTAATTATTTCATTATCTATATTAGTAGTAAAAGGAGATGATTTAAAAAATAAAGACCTTGCCATCCATTATTTTATGCAGGGTGAATTTTTACTTAATCAAGGTAATTATGCTTTGGCGGTTTTAGAATTTCAGGATGCTTTAGACATTGACCCCAATGCTTCAACCATTCATATATCAATAGCTGACGCATATAGAAGGTTGGGAAGAATAGGACGGGCTGAAGATCATCTTAAAATTGCAATTGATCTTGATCCTGAGGATTTAAGCGGTAGAGAATTACTTGGGCAATTATATCTAATGAATAGACAATATGATCTAGCATTGGTTCAATTTCTTGCTCTTTTAAAAATTGATGGGGACAATGATAATTATTTAACAATAATTGGTGACTTATATAAGCTTCAAAAGCAATGGAATAATTCAATCGATTCTTACTTAAGAGCATTTGAAATTAACCCCCAAAATTTTAAATCACTTGAAAGTGCTATGCAGTTGTCTTTGAGTGCAGAATTGTATGATAAAGCAGAAGAAGTTTGTAAAAAATTAGTGCAGTATAATCCAAATAATAGCAATTATTGGATAACTTATAAACAGATAACTGCTTACAACAAAAATTATGAAAACACTTTATTTGCTATTTCTGAACTTGAAAGAATAAGTGGAAAAACAACCAATTTGACTCTTGAAAAAAGTGCAGTGTTGCAAGAATTAAATGATATTGATAATGCAATAAAAATTCTTATAGAAGTTCACATTCCAGATAGTTCTGAACTAGATATAGTGAAAAGGCTCGTTTCTCTATACTTAGAAAAAGAAAATTTTAAAGATGCTACCATTTTTAATGATATATTATTACGAGAGTACCCTGATGATCAATCAGGTTATATTAATGCAGCGATTATTTCTTTAAATAATGATTCTCCTGATAAGGCGATTACATATTTAAAGCCAAATATTGATAAATATAAAGATAATTATTCAGCTTTATATTTGTTAGGCACTTCTTATTTTCAAAATGAAGATTTACTAAGTGCCGAAGAATATCTCAAACTTGCTTTGAAAGTCTACCCCCAATCCAGAAGTAGTAAGCATACTCTAGCGATGATTTATGACCAGACAGGACAGTGGATAAAATCTGACAGTTTGTATTTAGACCTTATTAAGACGGATTCTACAGATGCTCAAGCATACAATAATTTTGCTTATAGCTTGGTAGAGCGTAAAGCTAATTTGGAATTAGCTTTAGAGATGTCCTTGATTGCAAACAAAATCCAGCCAAATTCTGCCCCCTATCTTGATACTTTAGGCTGGATATATTTCCACCTTGAACAATATGAAAAATCTCTTGAATACGTCCAGCAATCATATAGCATAGATAGTACAAACCCTGTTATCGTCGAGCATTTAGCAGATATATTAAAAGCAATGAATCAGATATCAAAAGCTAACTTAATTTACTTAGAAGCTATCGACATAGGCGGAGATAGCCTCCAGATACATCAAAAAATGTTAACTGAATGAAAATATTTTTACTCACATTTTTTTTATTAACTCTTTTTAATTGCGCTTCGACAAATAAAGAGCTTACAAGTCATAGTGGCGATATTATTTTTGATCAAGTTAAATCATGTACTGGACGCGGCTTAATATCCTCAGTTGGAAATTTCAGCGGTAATTTGACCTTTAGTTTTATGTCTCAAAATGATAGCTCTTTTTGTCAGTTCCAAGATTTTTTAGGACGCAAGGTGCTATTGCTTTGGTTAACTCGGGACTCAATCGATGCTTGGAACTTAATAGAGAATAAAAAATACAGTCGTTCAAGTATTAGTGAAATAATACCAGTTTTATCTGTTTTAAACCCAAATCATTTAATTAAGTTCCTTTGGGGTGAAGAAATAATATCAAAACAAATGAGCGTACCTAGACAAGAGAAGATCGAAATTAAATTAGGTAAAAGTAATCCAAATAGTTCATTTGTTGATAAAGCGATATTTATTGACAATATAAATAGGCAAGAATTATCAATAAAAATTGAATCTAGGATATTTAATCAAAATTATTTGGACTTAAAAAAATATTGGGATATTATTCTTAGTTAAGCATGAAATTATCAATTATCATACCAGTTTTTAATGAAGAAGGCTCTTTAAGAGAATTACATCACCAGATAACTGATTCAATCAAAATGTTTGAAGAATATGAAATAGTATTTATTGACGATGGTTCCTCTGATGAATCAAAGTTAATTATTCAAAATATGATTAAAAAAGATCCTAGAGTGAAGCTGATTAGTTTTTTTAGAAATTTTGGTAAATCTGCTGCCCTTTCTGAGGGTTTTAAATATGCCTCGGGTGATATTATCATAACAATGGATGCTGATTTACAAGATGACCCAAACGAAATTCCTGCACTTATTAGTAAGTTAAACGAAGGTTTTGATTTAGTTTCAGGTTGGAAAAAAAAGAGATACGACCCTCTGACAAAAACATTTCCTTCAAAAATTTTCAATTTTGTTACTAGGATACTGACTGGTGTGAAAATTCATGATTTTAATTGTGGCTTAAAAGCTTATAGAAGTTCCGTTGTAAAATCTATTGAAGTCTTTGGAGGGAGACATCGTTATATTCCTGCACTAGCGGGTCAAAAAAACTTTTCTGTCGCTGAGATTGTAGTTAATCATCGACCAAGAGTGCATGGGGAAACAAAATACGGTGGATCGAGAATATTTCATGGATTTTTTGATCTTCTCACTATTTTGTTTTTAAATAAGTATACTCAGCAACCATTACACTTTTTTGGTGCAATAGGTCTTGTTACTTTTTCCCTCGGGTTTCTCATTCAATTAGTAGTGCTATATTATAAGTTTATTCTTTTAGAGCCATTTTCAAAACACATAGCTTTATTATTACTTGGAATAGTTTTAATCATAATCGGGATTCAATTTTTTTCAATAGGACTACTCGGTGAAATAATGGCTCGTCATAGCCAAGGTAAAGAAGACCGAGTCAAAGAGATTATATAAAAACACAACAAAATCTGCAGCCTTATATGTTTATACAATTGCCTGTAATAAGTGTCGTGACTCCAACATTTAATAGAAAAGACGAGTTGGTTCATTTATTTAGTTCAATGAAAAAGCAGACTTTAGATCCTAAATTTTTTGAAATGATTATTTCAGATGATGGATCAACAGACGGTACAGAAGAGTATGTAAAAAGTTTGGAAAATAAAT
>ENA-OSEY01002127-OSEY01002127.1-marine-metagenome-genome-assembly--contig:-NODE-2127-length-13026-cov-2.801529_pt1 | contig 13026 bp, 13 predicted proteins | sample MGYA00248465_ERZ534230 | MGnify/ENA primary metagenome ERZ534230 (study PRJEB26409, sample SAMN06344110) | marine metagenome | isolation source: Sea water from surface | place: Atlantic Ocean:Southern... | reverse complement strand
GCAAAAGCTTAGTTTTACATAATTAATCAAATTTTGTTTATAAAATTTTGTAACTACAAATTCCAAGCTTTTTGTAAAGCTGGTCTAGAAAGTAAACGATCTACATAAAATAAGAGATTTTGTTTTTCTGAAAAATCAACACCTAATTCTCTTGACATTATCACTGCATGTCCTGTCATCATATCAGCAGCAGTAAATTCGTTGGTTAAATATTTTTTATTTTCCATATTTTTTTCTATTACATCCAACATTCTTGACAATAGCTTCATTGCTCTTGCTAAGTTAACTTCATTGCGCTTTTCTGGTGGAAGTAAAATTGTTTCAACAACTATAGTATTCATTTGAGGCATAATCATTCCTTCAGCGTAGTGAAACCACTGCAAATAATAGGGAAAATCGCTGCTACCAATATCAGGAACAAATTTATTTTGTCCATATTTACTAAGTATATATTGGATTATAGCCCCAGACTCAGAAATAACTAAATCACTATCTTCTAAAACTGGAACCCTACCTAAGGGATTTATCTTTTTATACTCACTTTCTCTTAGTTCTTTGTCTCCAATTGCGTATTTTTTTATATCATACTTTATATTGAGTTCTTCAAGTAGCCAGGCAACTCTTACTGCTCTGCTATTTTGGGCATAATGTAAAAGCATAATACTTACTCCAGTAAATTCTTAAGATTTCAGTTATTACAAGGCCAATGTTTGCTAAACACGCTCCATAAATGGTCAATAGCATTACCACTTGTGATAGTCGAGAATTTTTGATCGTAAATATCCAATGATTTTAAAATTTGTTCAAAGTTTATCTTTGTTGTATTTAACTTATGCAAATTATTTGAACTTAGATCAAACATACAATTATGATTTGCAACTTCCAAATACCCCTTAATATAATAAAAGCATGCTAATTTTTTTGTTTTTATCTGCTCTTTATTTTCTGGATTTGTATCTTTATTAAATTCACAAATTTTTTGTAAATCGGTGTAAAGCAAGTTCTCTGCATAGCTGACATTTACTATCAATAAAAATGAAAAAAACAGTTTACTTATTTGATTATTAAAAATCATAATCTTGGATTAGTTTAGCACTAACCTTTAAAGTTTTTTAGCTTTTTCATAAGTTTTTCATCTTCAGGCTTTGGTTGAAAATACTTACCCATTACCTTTATTCTTTTTTTTAAGACATGTAGCTTAGCAATTTCAACGTAGTGATCAATTATTTCGTCCAAATTTTTTCTGGCTTTTCCTGCCTCAGCAACTTCGATATATTCATTTTCCAAACCTGCTTTAAGTCTTTGACTTGAATTTGCTTTTACTTTTGTAAGGTTAGAAACAGTACTTCTTGCAACTCTATCAAGATCATCTTCAATTCTTTCTAAATCCTCTAAAGTTGGGGCAGGTACTATAATTGTTACTCTTTGAAGTTCTATATCACTTGTTACGTTTTTAAAACCTGCAAGTTTAATTTCTTCCACAACAAGTGGTATTAACTCTCTACTGTAAACCATTAGATCTAAAGATCTTGGTTTCAAACCAGGTTCTACATTTGCAACATCAGTAATCCTTCTTGGTCTTTTGTCTACCATTATTTTTAAACCAAACAAAGCATTTTTGTAAGCATCTGCTGAGCCTACTTGAGTAAGGTTTGTTACTAAATTTTCTATAGCAACTTTCATATTTTCATTAGCTTCTTGAGAATATGAATCAGTTAAGTCTTCTTCATTCATAATGCTAACCTGTAAAATCAATCTTAGAAGTTAAAAACACAATTATAATACTATAAAATAAAGCTTTAGTCTACTTCCTAATAAGGATAAATAAAGCTTTTTCAAATAACAGCTTTATTTTTGTTTATTAAGTTTTATATATACATTTGTTTAAATTAAATATTGTCAAAATGTTTGCACTAATAGGATACGCATTACTTTCATTGATAACTGCCATAATTCTAAGTCCTATTATTAAATTTGGTAGAGGATTTTCTACTTATTTATGTGTTTTTGGGATGGTTTATTTAGTTCTCCTTTTCATTTCTCCTACTTCTTATTTTGAGCCAAATTGGTTTAAGTATATTGGTTATGTTATTGCCTCTCTTTGTATAATAATATTTATTTTTTTAGTTTGGAAAAAAATGAAAAAACAACAACAGTTTAATGATGCTATGCAGGAGGAAAATGAGTAAAAGTAGATTTATTTCACTGGCATCAGTTCTAATTTATTTTCTAAGAGGAATTTCTTAAACATCATTACATCTGGGTCAAGATTTGTTTCTAGCAGATTAATTAGAAACCATTGTCTTACTATTGGTAGATTAGAAAGATTAATAGTTTCAATTATACCATCTTTTAATTCATTTTGTGCTGTAGATGCTGAAATCATTGCAATACCTAAACCTGCTAATACCCCTTGCTTAATTGCTTCATTTGATGAAAATTCTTTTTTATCAAATTGCCTACCTTTCCCAACTGTATCAAGAAAACGTTCTAACAAAATTCTTGTGCCAGATCCGTCTTCTCTTACTAGAAATGTTTCTTTGCTTAAAATATTATAAATTTCATCTTTATTAAATTTTTCAGAATTTTTTAATAATTTTAATATTTGATGATCCTTTTTAGCTATAAGAATATGTTGGTTATCTCCTAATATTTCATCCTCAACTTTAGGTACACGTGGTGGCCTACCAGTTATTGCTAAATCAACATTTCCTTCTCTAAGAGCTTTAATTATTTCATTGCGGTTCCCTATTACAAGATCAATTAATAAATCTGGAAATTCTTTTTTTGCTTTAGCAATTATCCAGGGACAAAAGTACTGTGCAGTTGTTACAGCCCCTAGTTTCACATATCCTGTTTTGCCAATCTTTAATTGCTCGATTCTCTGAAAGCTTCTTAAAATTTGGTTATCTATTTGTTTGTGAAGTTTAAGTAATTCATAACCTACATTAGAAATTTTTATAAAACCATTGGGACCTCTTTCCAATATTCTTACATTTAAAATTTCCTCAATTTGATTTAATTGTATTGTTACTGCTGGTGGAGACAAATTAAGTATTTCAGCCGCATTTGCTAATGATCCTGCCTCTGAAATTGCATTTAATGTTCGTAGGTGTTTGATCGTTATAAGTTTTTTCCAATCCATTAAATTATTCTTAACACATATTAATAATAATTCAATTCTATTTAATTAAAAAATAAACTATTAAAAATAAAACTTTTGGAGAATCATAAATGACATATCAGATTAAGAGTTTTGATACTTTACCAGACGATTTAAACTCAGATTTAGCTGAAGGAATTGACAAAATCGCTAAAGTCGCTTGTCAGCTGTCATACCTGATTTCGATTGGATGCTTGTCTTCATTAAATTTGAATAAAGAAACTTCAACTAACTCTGATGGTGATAAACAAAAAGCACTAGACGTTTATGCGGATGATGCTTATTTGAAGGAGGTAAAAAATTCTAAAATAAGATTTTATGCTTCAGAAGAACAAGAGGAAGTGATTGATCTTGGTGGTGATGGAAAGCTTGCGCTAGCAATAGACCCTTTGGATGGATCATCCAATATTGATACTAATGTTTCCATAGGTTCTATTTTTTCTATTCGAAGTTTGTCTGATAGCCATTTGAAAAATAATAAAATAAATGACATCTTTCTAGCACCTGGATCTCAACAAATTGCTGCTGGCTATGTTATATTTGGCCCACAAACTATGTTTGTAGTTACCTTTGGTAAAGGAGTGAAAACTTTTATCCTTGATAGGAAAAAAAATATTTTTATTGATTCAAAATTAGAAACTATTATACCTGCAGATACTAGGGAGTATGCAGTAAATGCTTCCAATGCAAGGCATTGGGATAAAAGAATGAAAAATTATATAGACGACAGTATAGCAGGAAAATCTGGACCTAGGGGGATTGACTTCAATATGAGGTGGGTTGCTTCTCTTGTTGCAGAAACACATAGAATTTTATCAAGAGGTGGCATTTTTATTTATCCGGCGGACTCTAGGAAAGGATATGAAAAAGGTAGACTAAGGATGGTATATGAGTGCGCACCTATAGCTTTTCTAATAGAGCAAGCAGGAGGAGCTGCTACTGATAGTTTTAATAGAATACTTGATTTAGAAGTTAGTGAACTTCACGAACGAACTCCCTTCGCTTTTGGTTCAAGAAACGAAATTGCGAGGTTGCAAGCATATAATGATTTACCTGAGGCAGAAGTGTCACCTTTATTTGGTAAACGTGGTTTGTTTAGCAATTAATAAGAGGAACAATTTATGAGTACTAAACATCCAATAATATCTGTAGTTGGTTCTTCAGGAGCAGGGACTTCAACAGTAAAAGATACCTTTGAAAAAATTTTTTTGAGAGAAAAAGTTTCAGCTGCAATGATAGAAGGTGATGCATTCCATAAGTTCAATAGAGTAGAAATGAAAAAAGAGTTAGAACGAAGGTATTCGCTTGGTGATCAAACATTTTCTCATTTTTCTTATGATGCTAATTTGTTGGAAGATTTACAAAATACTTTTAAAAATTATGGTGAAACTGGAACGGCAAAAACACGTACCTATGTACATAATTTACATGAGAGTGAATTATATGATGTCCCCTCTGGAGAATTTACAGAATGGCGTGATTTACCTAGTGACACTGATCTCTTATTTTATGAGGGGTTACATGGTGCGGCAAAATATGAAAATATAAATATTCCTCAATATGCAGACTTAAAAATTGGTGTTGTTCCAGTAATTAATTTAGAATGGATACAAAAAATTCATAGAGATACTGATTCAAGAGGTTACACTACTGAAGCAGTGACCGATACAATTTTAAGAAGAATGCATGACTATGTACATTGCATTTGCCCCCAATTTACCGAGACAGATATAAATTTCCAAAGAGTTCCTGTTGTAGATACTTCAAACCCATTTATTGCAAGATGGATACCTACTGCAGATGAAAGTATTGTTGTAATAAGATTTAGAGATCCTCATGGTATTGATTTTCCTTATCTTGTTTCCATGATTCATGATAGTTGGATGAGTAGAGCTAATTCTATCGTTATACCTGGTGGAAAACTAGACCTTGCCATGCAACTTATATTAACACCTCTTATAAAAAGATTAATAGAACGATCAAAAAAATCTGGATAAAAATTTTTAATTTATTAGTAATTTAGGAGAACTCTATGGCTTTAATAACTTTGCGTCAACTTTTGGATCATGCTGCTGAGAATTCATATGCTGTACCTGCATTTAACATTAACAACATGGAACAAGGTTTATCAATTTTGAAAGCTGCCCAATCAGTAGATGCTCCAGTAATTATACAGGCTAGTAGAGGTGCTAGAACTTATGCTGGAGATATTATGTTAAGTCATATGGTAAAAGCTCTTTCTGAAATGTATCCATCAATCCCTATATGTATGCATCAAGATCATGGAAATAACGAAGCAACTTGTTTTTCTGCTATTAAACATGGATTTACTTCAGTTATGATGGATGGTTCTTTATTAGCAGATATGAAAACTCCTTCTACTTACGAATATAATGTAGAAATAACTTCCAAGGTAACTGAATCAGCACATCATGTTGGAGCTTCCGTTGAAGGGGAGTTAGGAGTTTTAGGCAGTTTAGAAACAGGTGAGGCTGGAAAAGAGGATGGATCTGGAGCTGAGGGTAAACTTGATCATGATCAATTATTAACAGATCCTGATCAGGCAGCTGATTTTGTTTCTAAAACAAAAGTTGATGCTTTGGCTATTGCCTGTGGTACAAGCCATGGGGCTTACAAATTTAGTAGAAAGCCAGATGGTGACATTTTAGCAATGCGTGTTATAGAAAAAATACATTCAAAAATACCAGATACACATTTAGTTATGCATGGTTCATCATCAGTTCCCCAATATTTACAGGACTTAATCAATCAAAATGGGGGTGAAATGCCACAAACTTATGGTGTTCCTGTAGAAGAAATTGAAAGGGGTATAAGATCTGGAGTACGAAAGGTAAATATTGATACTGATTGTAGAATGGCGATGACTGGGCAGTTTAGAAAGATTGCAACTGAGAACCCAAATGAGTTTGACCCTAGAAAATTTTTAATACCGGCTATGAAAGAAATGGAAGATTTATGTAAAGATCGTTTTGAACGTTTTGGAACAAGTGGGAATGCTTCAAAAATAATTGTACAGCCAATGGATGAAATGGCTAGGCAGTATAGTAAGGGGGAATTAAACCCAAAAACTCTAAACTAATTAACTTAATAAATATAGGAGAAAAATAATGCCAGATGGATCTGAAAAGTTAAGTGCGAAAGCAAGATATTCAGCGGGGGTTCTTGAATATAAAAAAATGGGTTACTGGGAACCTGACTATGAACCAAAAGATACAGACATAATATCTCTTTTTAGAATTACCCCTCAGGATGGGGTTGATCCAATTGAGGCCGCGGCCGCTGTAGCTGGTGAAAGCTCTACTGCTACATGGACTGTAGTTTGGACTGATAGATTAACAGCTTGTGAAAAATACAGAGCAAAAGCATATAGAGTAGATCCAGTACCAAACTCCCCAGGCCAATATTTTGCATATATAGCCTATGATTTGGATCTTTTTGAGCCAGGTTCAATTGCAAACTTAACTGCTTCTATTATTGGTAATGTTTTCGGTTTTAAGCCGTTAAAAGCCTTGAGATTAGAAGATATGAGATTACCTGTAGCCTATATAAAAACATTCAATGGGCCTGCAACAGGTATAGTTGTAGAAAGAGAGAGACTAAATTGTTTTGGACGCCCACTTCTTGGTGCAACAGTCAAACCTAAATTAGGTTTATCAGGAAGAAATTATGGACGTGTTGTTTATGAAGCTTTGAAAGGTGGATTAGATTTTACTAAAGACGATGAAAATATTAATTCCCAACCTTTTATGCATTGGCGTGATAGATTTCTATATTGTATGGAAGCTGTAAACAGAGCTTCTGCAGCTACAGGCGAAGTTAAAGGAACATATTTAAATGTAACTGCTGGCACAATGGAAGAAATGTATAAAAGAGCTGAATTCGCTAAAGATTTAGGTTCTGTTATAATAATGATAGATCTCGTAATTGGTTACACTGCAATTCAATCGATGGCTAATTGGGCTAGAGATAACGACATGATATTGCATTTGCATAGAGCTGGGCACTCAACATACACCAGACAAAGAAACCATGGTGTCTCATTCAGAGTAATAGCCAAGTGGATGAGATTAGCTGGAGTAGACCATATTCATGCTGGAACCGTTGTTGGTAAGCTTGAAGGTGATCCAGCAACTACAAAAGGTTTCTATGATGTAATGAGAGAAGAATATAATCCGCAATCATTACAAACTGGGATTTTCTTTGATCAACATTGGGCTTCATTAAATAAAATGATGCCGGTTGCTTCAGGTGGCATACATGCTGGTCAAATGCATCAATTAATACATTATCTTGGTGAAGACGTTGTATTACAATTTGGTGGTGGAACAATTGGTCATCCTCAAGGTATTCAAGCTGGTGCTGAAGCGAATAGAGTAGCCCTTGAAGCTATGATTTTTGCAAGAAATGCTGGAGATGATTATTTGCAGAATGGCCCTGAAATTCTTGCCAGAGCTGCCAAAAATTGCACACCATTAAAACAAGCTTTAGACGTTTGGAAAGGAGTTACATTTAATTATGAATCTACTGATGCTCCTGATTTTGTCGTAACCCCAACCACATCTTAAGGAGAATTAATTATGAAATTAAGACAAGGAACATTTTCTTTTTTGCCTGATTTAACTGACGCTGAGATACACACTCAAGTTCAATATTGCATAGATAATGGTTGGGCAGTTAGTGTCGAATATACTGATGACCCACACCCAAGAAATACCTATTGGGAAATGTGGGGGCATCCAATGTTTGATAATCCTGATGCCGCTGCTGTTGTTTTTGAAGTAAATGAATGTAGAAAACAATTTGGAGATTATTACATTAGAGTAATTGCATTTGATTCAACTCACGGCTGGGAAAGTATTAAACTTTCTTTCATAGTTAATAGACCAAAAGATGAACCTGGATTTCATGTTTCTAGAGAAGAAGTGAAAGGTAGATCTATGCGATATTCTATAAAATCTTATGCTACAGATAAACCTGAAGGCAAGCGATATTAGTCTAAAATTTAAATTATAAATTTTAAGGTATAGAAAATTGACAAATAACAATATATCTGAAGATAAGAATAAGCATTTAGGTAAGATTGATCTCCACGCCGAGTTAGTAGAAACTGGCGTGGAGCAAGTTTTAATTGACTTAGATAAAAGTTTAATTGGTTTAGAACCTGTAAAAACTAGAATAAGGGAAACTGCGGCTTTACTATTAGTTGAAAAAGCAAGAGAAAAATTAGGTCTTGCTCATGAAACTCCTACTTTACATATGAGTTTTTCAGGAAATCCGGGGACCGGTAAGACTACTGTTGCACTTAGAATGGCTGAGTTATTACATAAGCTAGGTTATGTCAGAAAAGGTCATCTAGTTACAGTTACAAGAGATGATTTAGTTGGTCAATATATTGGTCATACTGCTCCTAAAACTAAAGAAGTATTAAAGAAAGCGATGGGAGGAGTTCTTTTTATCGATGAAGCGTATTATCTGTATAGACCAGAAAATGAAAGGGATTATGGCCAGGAAGCAATTGAAATTTTACTCCAGGTAATGGAAAATAACCGAGATGATTTGGTAGTAATTCTTGCTGGTTATAAAAATAGAATGAATACATTTTTTGAAAGTAATCCAGGTTTCCGATCAAGAATAGCACACCATATTGAATTTCCAGATTATTCAACTCCAGAACTTCTTGATATTGGTTCTTCAATGTTAGATCAACTAAATTATTATTTAACAAAATCTGCTAAAGATGCTTTTATCGAATACATTAATTTGAGAAAAGAACAACCGCATTTTGCTAATGCTAGATCAATTAGAAATGCCCTAGATAGAGCAAGATTGAGGCAAGCTAACAGATTATTTAAAGAAAATAATGGACCTGTTAGTGCAGAAATCCTTAGTACACTTGAAGAAGTGGATATAAGAGAAAGTAGAGTATTTAGTGGTGGTATAGATAACTAATTATATTAATTATTTTCTTTTCTATCTAGAAATCTTCGTATGGGTCAAATAAATCTAAATTATCTTCCATTGGCTCTGGTGGTTCATTAATCCTTGTTTGTAGATATGTTGACCTAGCAGAGTAATAACTATCCAAACTGTTGTAAAGAATTGTATCAACCATTGTTCCAAACTCATGCCTTTTATTCAATATGTCCAAGGCCCCAAATGTAATTAGACTAGCTCCTTCTGCTGGACCGGATAATAAACTCATAGGATTTAAAGTATAATCAACAAGCATTGACATAGATCCCCTGATGGAGCTCGGTCCTATAAATGGTAACTCCAAGTAAGGTCCTACTGGGAATCCCCAATAAGCAGATGTCTCATCAAATTCAGTATCATCTGAAAATAGATTAATTCTTGATGCTACATCAAATATACCAAATATACCTACAGAAGAGTTTATAACAAATCTAGAGACATCGGTAGTAGCTTTTATAAATTCCGCCTGTCCAAGATGATTAACAAATCTTTTAGGTTCTTGTAAATTTTCATAAAAATTTGCTGCACCTAGCCGTACTGGTCTAGGTATTACATTTCCATATATATTGGAGGCTGGTTTTAAGGTAGTTTCGTCTACATGTTTATTAAAAGCATGAATCTTTCTATTTGTTTTTTCGAAAGGGTCATTTGGATTTGAGCTATAGTTTCTAAGTTCAGTAGTGTTACATGCACAAAGCGCTAGTAAACAAATAGAAATAAATATTTTTCTAAGAAACATTTTCTGATTACAAAAATTATAAAAATTTAAAATTAAATACATTGTGGTCTATTATAAAATAAAAAAACAAATATAACATTTAATTTAAGTAATAGGAAATCCTTTAGCAATGGTATTATTTTTAAGCTTAATTTTTTTAGTATCTAAAAATAATTATCTTAAATTGCAAATTGGTTATATTTTCTTATTTATTATACTTAATATATAGTAATAGAAGCATTATACTGGTTTAAAATGAAACTAAAAATTTATAATTCTAAATCTAAGTCTAAAGAGAATTTCAATCCAATAAATAAAAATGAAATAAAAATGTATGTCTGCGGTCCAACTGTTTATGATAGGGCTCATATCGGTAATGCTAGGCCTGTTATTGTTTTTGATCTTTTATATAGATTATTAAGATTAATCTATAACGATGAATCAATAACTTACGTAAGAAACATTACAGATGTAGATGATAAAATAATTAATAGATCAATAAATGAAAATAAACCAGTTAATGAAATTACCTCAGAAACTATAAGATGGTTTAATGAGGATAATGATTATTTGAATGTTTTAAAACCAACCCATGAACCAAAGGCTACAGAATATATTTCACAGATGATTTCTATGATTGATAAACTCGTGTCAAAAAATAATGCATATGTCTTAGATGATGGAGAAGTTCTTTTTTCAGTAAATTCATTTGATAATTATGGTTCACTGTCACGTCAAAATTTAAATTCAATGAATGTTGGTAATAGAGTTGAAATAGACAAAAGAAAAAAAAATCCTTTAGATTTTGTTCTTTGGAAACCAGCTGACAAAAATAATATTGGTTGGAATAGCCCTTGGGGTTATGGTCGACCGGGATGGCATATTGAATGCTCTGCGATGTGCAAAGAATTACTTGGTGAAAGTTTTGATATTCATGGTGGTGGTATTGATCTTTTATTTCCTCATCATGAAAATGAATTAGCTCAAAGTATTTGTGCCAATGATACAAAGCAATTAGCAAACTATTGGGTACATAATGGATTTGTTAACATTGAAGGACAAAAAATGTCTAAATCCTTAGGGAATTATTTAACGGTCGAGGATTTAAGGAAAAAAGACATTTATGGAGCTGTGATACGTTTTGTTTTATTATCTACGCATTATCGACAGCCATTAGATTGGACAAATCGAAAGGTTTCTGAAGCACAAAATATCTTAACGAAGTGGTTAAGTTTCTTTGATAAAAAAGATGTTCCAATTCATGGAAAACCCACAAAGAAAATTTTGGAAGCATTATGTGATGATTTAAATTCACCACTTGTTTTAACTGAAATGCATAACTTATTAAAAGTTGAAGATTTTGATGGATTCATAAATTCCATGGTTTTTTTAGGCTTTACTCCTAATGAGTTAAATAAGAAAAGTGATAAAAAAAATAAATTCGACAAAAATGATATTCATGAATTGATAAATGATTTAATCCTTGCAAGACAAACTGCTAGAGATAATAAAGATTACAGAAAGTCTGATGAAATAAGAAATAGGCTTGAAAAAGCAGGAGTAAGTATTAATGATCTTGGAGAAAATACAAAATGGACACTTAAACCATTTTTTAATCCCAAAAAACTTTTAGAGGACAACTGATGGATCGAATTTTTTTATATGACACGACCTTGAGGGATGGCCAGCAAACTCAAGGAGTTCAGTTTTCGTATGAAGACAAGGTCCGAATTGTAAAAGCTTTAGATCATCTTGGTTTAGATTATATTGAAGGGGGATGGCCTGGAGCAAATCCAACTGATACTGAATTTTTTCAAAATCCACCTAAATTGTTTAATTCAATTTTTACTGCTTTTGGAATGACAAAAAGAATAGGTATATCTGCCAATAACGATAGTATTCTAGCGTCAGTAGTTAATTCAAATACAAATTCTGTTTGTTTAGTAGGGAAATCAAATGATTATCATGTTCAAAAAGTCCTTGGTATTTCTAATGATGACAATTTAAATAATATAGAAGAGTCAATAAAACATCTTGTTAATTCAGGTAAAGAAGCTATTTTTGATGCCGAACATTTTTTTGATGGATTTAAGTCTAATCCTAAATACTCTTTTGAGTGTATATTAGCTGCTCATCAGTCAAAAGCAGATTGGATTGTTTTATGTGATACAAATGGAGGTACACTACCTAAGGAAATTTATGAGATTGTCAAAAATATTATCAATATGGGAATCCCAGGTAACAAATTAGGTATACATTGTCATAATGACACTGAAAATGCAGTTGCTAATTCTTTTGCAGCAATAGATGCTGGAGTTAGACAAATACAGGGAACAATTAATGGTTTGGGTGAAAGATGTGGAAATGCTAATCTCGTATCAATAATACCGACTCTTATTCTAAAAAAACATTTTAATGAAAGGTTTGATGTAAATATAGATAAGACGAAATTAAAAGATATTACAAAGTTATCCAGAATACTGGACGAAATATTGAATAGAGTACCTAATAAGGCTTCTCCTTATGTCGGAGCTGCTGCATTTTCTCATAAAGCGGGCTTACATGCTAGTGCAATCATTAAGGATCCAAAAACTTATGAGCATGTCAATCCAAGCGATGTTGGAAATGTAAGAGTAATACCTGTTTCAAATCAAGCTGGTAAATCAAACCTTCTAAAAATTTTGAATGAGTCGGGTGTGGAAATTCAAAAAAATGATGATCGTCTATACAAAATTCTTGAAGAAATAAAAGAAAAAGAAGATTATGGTTACTCTTTCGATGTTGCTGGAGCTTCATTTGAAATTTTTGCAAGAAAGAAATTAGGCATAATGCCACATTTTTTTTCTGTTAATCGTTACAAGGTTACAATGGAAAAAAGAGAAAATTTAGAGCGTCATTTTTCATTAATCTCTGAAGCTGTAGTATCAATTAATTTAGGAGATCAAGAGCGTGTTTCTGTTGCAGAAAGTTTAGATATTAACGGAAAAGATCAGGGCCCTGTTCATGCATTATCTGCTGCACTTAGAAAAGATCTTGGTCCATATCAATCATTTATAGAGGATATGAAGTGGGTTGAATTTAAAGTACGAATTATGACCGGAGGAATTAAAACAATATCTAGAGTATTAATAGATAGTAAAGATAAAAATGG
>ENA-OSEY01002126-OSEY01002126.1-marine-metagenome-genome-assembly--contig:-NODE-2126-length-13027-cov-8.847876_pt1 | contig 13027 bp, 9 predicted proteins | sample MGYA00248465_ERZ534230 | MGnify/ENA primary metagenome ERZ534230 (study PRJEB26409, sample SAMN06344110) | marine metagenome | isolation source: Sea water from surface | place: Atlantic Ocean:Southern... | reverse complement strand
GCTGATAATGATATTGATTTTATACCATTTTCGAGAGGGGCCCAAATTATATTAGTTAGGGATTCACCGATAGAGTTAATACTTCCAATTGATGGGTCTATTAGACCTGATATAGGTGAGTGACCAATTGATGTTGCAATTCCATTATAGTTATCATAATCTAATGATACTACACCACAATTAGATAGAGGTAGCTGAATCTCACCAACAGTCTGCTGCTGTGCAATTCTTCCAGTAACACATCTATCAACTTTATTGGTAAGCCAGTCTTTACAGGCAACTGATTCTAGGGTTAGTACACTCTTGACATAATCATAGATTTTTTCAGATTCATAATTTAATTCAGAAAATTTAGTTTGTTTTGTAATATCAGAAATGATTTTTTTTGGAGCATTTCCAAATAAATTATCAATATCAAGATTGATGATTTCAACCTTACTGTTTCTATCAAATACCCTGAATTTATTGTCTGCTGTAACTTTTCCAACTTTATAAATTGGGGCTCTTTCTCTCTCAGCAATACTCTTTACAATTCCATAGTCCTTTTCTCTAATAATAAGTCCAATTCTTTCTTGAGATTCATTACCTATTAATTCTTTATAGGAAAGAGAAGGATCGCCAATTGGCAATGAATCTAAATATATTTCACCACCAATATCTTCAACTAATTCTGAAAAACAATTCAAATGACCTCCTGCTCCATGGTCATGAATAGATACAATAGGGTTTTCATCCATTTCAAACAAAGACCTTATAGTGTTAGTAACCCTTTTCTGCATTTCAGGATTTGATCTTTGTACAGCGTTTAGTTCAATTGTATTATCATAACTTCCGATGTCAGTAGATGAGACTGATGCTCCACCCATACCAATTCTGTAGTTATCACCTCCAAGAAGAACAATGATGTCTCCTTTCTTTGGTTTGCCTTTCATTGACTGATTTAGTTCTCCATATCCTACACCACCAGCAAGCATAATAACTTTATCATATGAATGAATCTCATCTCCTTCTTTATGTTCAAATGTGAATAAAGATCCAACTATTAAAGGTTGTCCATAGCAATTACCAAAATCAGAGGCACCATTGGATGCTTTTATTAATATATCTGCAGGTGTCTGATACTTCCAATTTCTTTCTTTAATATTTTTTTCCCAAATCTTTTTAGCATTTAATCTTGGATATGGAGTCATATATACTGCGGATCCAATTAATGGGAGCGAACCAGTACCTCCTGCTGCTCTGTCTCTTATTTCACCTCCAGAGCCAGTAGCTGCTCCATTATATGGCTCAACAGTTGTAGGAAAATTATGAGTCTCAGCCTTTAAGGAAATTATACTTTCAATTTGTTTAGTAATGAAATAGCTAGCTTCATCCCCTTTTTTGGGTTGAAACTGTTTAATAATTGGACCATTTATAAATGCAACATTATCAGAATAAGCTGAAATAATAAAATTTTTATTTTTTTTTGAAGTTAATTTAATCAAATCAAATAGGCTCTCATTCTTTTCAACACCATCTATAATAAATTTCCCATTAAATATTTTATGTCTACAGTGTTCAGAATTTACTTGAGAAAATCCATAGACCTCTGAGTCTGATAATTTTCTTCCAATTTTTTTTGACAAATTTTCCAAGTATGAAATTTCAAAATCGTCTAAAGCTAATCCTTGTTCATCATTATAATCGGATATACTATCAATAAAATATATCTTCTCAGGACTAATATTATTGTCAAAAATCTTTTGATTAAGATTTGGATACTCTTCATTGACCATTTTATCAAATTTTTCAGATTTTTTATGGTATGTAAACTCCTCAATACGATTAATATTTTTTAGTCCCATATTTTTAGTAATCTCCACAGCATTGGTACTCCAGGGAGAGATCATTAGAGACTTTGGTCCAATAAATTTTTCTGAAATTTTTGTTGATTCTAAATATACTGAGTTGAGAACCCATGATAGTTTTTTAATATCTTCAGATGATAATTCTTTTGTAATCTTTACTGCAAAAACTTTTAATTTAGGATCTCCAAAAAATAATATCATTATGGAATATTAAGCTGTAAATTTAAAAGATTTAGACTTAGATTTGCAGCTCATTCATATTTTTATATGAAGAATTAGAGTTAATAAGTTCTTCATGGGTTCCTTGGGCTATTATTCTACCTTTATCGATGAGAATAATTTTATCACATTTTTTTATTGTTGAAAACTTATGAGCAATAATAAGTGAAGTTTTACCTTGCATGAGCTTATTGATAGCATCTTGAATCTTTTTCTCTGATTTACTATCTAATGATGAAGTTGCTTCGTCCAATATTAGTATTGAGGGACTTTTTAACATTGCTCTTGCAATAGTCAGCCTTTGTTTTTGACCACCAGATAATTTGTTACCATAGTCTCCAATAACTGTTTCATAGCCATTAATTTGTTCTTCTATAAATTCATGAGCATTAGCTTCTTTTGCAGCACTTATAATATCTTCTTTTTCTGAATCTAAATTTCCAATTTTAATATTATTAAATATATTATCATTAAAAAGAATAGACTCTTGTGTTACAATAGATATGTTTTTGTAAAGAGATTCTCTTTTAATATCAGAAATATTGATTCCGTCTATTAATAAGCTTCCTGAATCAGCACTAAAGAAACCATTAAGAAGATTAGCTATAGTAGATTTACCACTTCCTGATGATCCAACTAATGCAACGCTCTCGCCTTTCTTTATTGTGAATGTTATTCCATCTAAAATTTTTGATTCACCATAACTAAACTCTAAATCTTGAAAGCTGATTTTATCTTTAAACTCCTCAATTTCTATATTTCTGGTCCGATCATTAGAATATTTATCATACTCAATAATTTCGAATACTCGTTCAGCAGCAGCATTACCTTTTTTTATACTGTAAAAAGATTTACTTAAATTTTTAGCTGGAGTTAATATATTGTATGCAAGACCCATAAAAACAATAAATGTTGTGCCAGAAATTGACTCGCTTACAAGCACCATTCTCCCTCCAAACCAAAGAAGTACACCGATAACTAAAATTCCCATAAACTCACTGAAAGGACCTGCTAAATTTTTTCTATTAATTACTTTGTTAGAATACTTGTATAGCAAATGATTTATTTTATCAAATTTTCTTGAAAAAAAAGACTCAGATAAAAATGATTTTATCACTTTTTGGCCACTAATCGTCTCATCTATAATTGAGAGAAAGTTGCTCTGTTGTTGCTGTACCTCTTTAGAATCTTTTCTTAATCTTTTTCCAATTATCGATATAATAAATCCGGAAATAGGAATAAATAATATTACAAAAAGTGTTAGTTCAGGACTAATGGTAAACATTACAATAAGTGTAAATAATATTGTCAAGGGTTCTCTAACCATTAACTCTAAAATGGATAAATATGATGTTTGAATCTCAAGAATATCAGCAGTAATCCTTGACATCAAATCACCTTTTTTCTTATTGATAAAATATGGAATTGGCATAACTAAAACTTTAGAATAAAGACTTTCTCTTAGTTTTTTCAAAAGACCATTTTTAACAAAAGTGATGTTGAACAATGCTAGATAATTAAAAACATTCTTCATTAGAAAAAAGAAGATAACTATACTGACAACAATAATTAGTGTTGTAGAAATATCTGTTTCTAACTGTTTGGATATATAATAATTAAAATAATTTTCTGCATATTCTCTGATATTACCAATACCTGAATATACAGGCGCCTCATACACTTTTTTTGTTTGTTTAAAGAGTACATCTAGCATAGGAATGAAAGAGACAAATGCTAATGCACTAAAAATTGCATACAGAATGTTAAATAGAATATTAAGTACTGCAAAGTATGAGTATTCAAGGCCATATTTAAGAACTTTAGTAAAATAATTCATTTAAAAAGTTTTATTTTTTATTGAATACTTATCCTTATTTAAATTAAACTTTAAAATTAATTCAGCTAAAAACCCTGCAATAAAAAATTGCGCACCCAGTATCATTGTAGCTAAAGCAATATAAAATTCAGGTCTAGTTGTAATTAGCCTAGAATTTGTATCAATAAATAACTTGTTATAACCCAGGTATATTGAGAATATAGTACCAACAAAAATCATTATTGTTCCGATTAAACCAAAAAAATGCATTGGTCTTCTTCCAAATTTATTAGTAAACCAAAGAGTGGTTATATCTAAAAATCCTCTTATAAATCTTTCATTTCCAAATTTACTTTTGCCATATTTTCTGGATTGATGTTTTACTATATGCTCTTCAATTTTATCAAAACCTTCATTTTTTGCAAGAATTGGAATAAATCTATGCATATCAGCATATAAGTTAATTGACTTTATTACTTCTTTTTTGTAGACCTTAATTCCACAATTAAAGTCATGAAGTTTTATTCCTGAAAAAGCACGTGCTACCATGTTGAAAAATAAAGATGGAATCTTTTTAAAAAAATATGAATCATGTCTTTTCTTTTTCCATCCAGATATCATATCAAGATTATTTTTTATCAATTTATCAATCATTATTGGGATTTCTTCAGGTGAATCTTGAAGATCAGCATCAAGTGTTGCAACATAATCACCTTTGGATTCATAAAATCCTACTCTTAATGCTTGTGATTTTCCAAAATTTCTACTGAATGAAATACCTTTAACGTTGTTATTCTCTTTTGCTATATCTTCAATAATATTCCAAGACTGATCATCACTCCCATCATCGATGTAAATTATTTCATAGGAAAAACCACTACTAATCAAAGATTTATTAATCCATTCATTGAGTTCGATTAAGGACTCAGATTCATTATAAAGTGGTATTACAATTGAAACATCCATAGGCTATTTAAGCTGGCCTATTTTTTTTTAGTGCTAATCCAGTTAATAAAGAAATAAGTGCACCAAAGAATAATGAGACTGCCATTCCTATTGATGATGAAATAAGTGGATTTGCAAAAAATTCAAATGCTTCTTCCATAGCTCCTACTATCTCATCTCCAATTTCAGGATTTTGCTGTATAGCTTGTTCAATTGCATAATCCATGGCCTTAGTCATAGTATCTGGATCTAGGACACTACCTTGAAATATTCCATATGCAATACCAATTGCAGATCCAAGTGCAGTAACTCCAATCCCAATTTTCATTCCTTCACCTAAACTTATAAAACCTTCATTCATCTTTTTAAAAGCTAATTGCCCAAAAACAATTGACCCTGCCATTATTAATAATCCAGTCCATTGTTGAATTGAAGAGTTTTGATAGTGCATGTCCATTAGAAATAACATGACGGTAAACGCAACAGTTAGCCCACCCATTATCAAACCATAGTTTAGCACAGTAGACTTAACAGTTCCTTTAGATTCTAACATTTTGTTTGTATTAAATTATTTGAGTAAAATTAAGCAATTATAATGATAGGATATATGAAAAAAATTTTAAATTTGCACTCACTTTAAAATTATGAAAAGTAATATACATCCTGATAACTATAGACTAGTAGCATTTAAAGATATGTCTAACAATGATGTTTTTTTAACAAAGTCTACTGTTGAAACTAAGGAGACCACTAAAATTGATGGTGTAGAATATCCGCTTTTCAAACTTGAAATATCAAGAACATCTCATCCTTATTATACTGGTAAATCTAAGTTAGTAGATACTGCTGGTAGAGTTGATAAGTTTAGAAGCAAATATGCTAATTTCAATCAGGCACCTGCTACTGAGGAAGCACCTGCTACTGAGGAAGCACCTGCTGCTGAGGAAGCACCTGCTGCTGAGGAAGCACCTGCTGCTGAGGAAGCACCTGCTACTGAGGAAGCACCTGCTACTGAGGAAATTAATGACTCACAAGAATCAGAAGATACAGATCCTTCATAGATTATTTTAAAGTTTTGTCAAGTATCTTGGTATCATCAGAAGTTAAAAGAAATATATCTAAGATTGCTATTCATACACTTGGATGTAAATTAAATTTTTCTGAGTCCTCATATATTTCAAAATCACTTCAAGAAAATGATTACAAAATTGTAGATTTTGATGAATTTGCAGATGCATATGTCATAAACACCTGCTCTGTGACAGAAAATGCTGATAAAAAGTTTAAGTATTTTGTCAAGCAAGCTCAAAAAAATAATCCGAATGCTTTTATTGCAGCAATCGGATGCTATGCTCAGTTAAAACCAAAAGAGTTGTTATCAGTAGATGGTGTTGATTTGGTTCTAGGTGCAGCTGATAAATTTAATCTTTTAGAATATCTCAAAAATTTAGATAGTGACCATTCAAAAAAGATTCATTCATGTAACATAAATGATGTAAACTTTTTTAAGGAAAGTTATTCTTTAAATCATCGTACAAGAGCATTTTTAAAAGTTCAAGATGGGTGTGACTACAAGTGCAGTTTTTGTACTATTCCACTTGCAAGGGGTAAGTCAAGAAGTAATTCTATTTCAAATGTGATTGAAAATGTCTATGAAATTGCAAGTCAAAATATTAAAGAGATAGTTTTGACTGGTATAAACTTGGGGGACTTTGGTAAAAATAAAAACAAAGAATTTAACTCTACTTTTCTTGATTTGATAAAGGAATTAGACAACCTTGACTTAGATTTGAGATTTAGGATATCTTCGATTGAGCCAAACCTACTTAATGATGAAATAATTAGCTTTATAAGCACTAGCAAAAAGTTTGTTCATCATTTTCATATCCCATTACAAAGCGGTAGCGATTCTATTTTAAGATTGATGCGAAGAAGATATGACTCAAAATTGTATAAAAGTAGAATTGAAAAAATAAATAAATTGATGCCTGATGCATGTATTGGTGTTGACGTTATTGTTGGTTTTCCAGGAGAAAATGATGATCTATTCCTTGAAAGTCTTGATTTTCTGGACAGCTTAAATGTTTCCTATTTTCATGTGTTTACTTACTCAGAGAGAGATAATACTCATGCCATATCGTTACCTAATATTGTAGAGCCTAATGTTAGGACAAAAAGAAGTAAATTATTAAGGCTTTTATCTAGTAAAAAGAAAGCATCTTTCTATGAGAGAAATAGAGGCAGCATTCAAGATGTTCTGTTTGAATCGGAAGAAAAAAATGGCTACATAGAAGGATTTTCCTCTAACTATATTAGATTCAGAAGACCATGGGACCCCAGTATAGTTGGTACAATAGTAAAGTCTATGTTTGTTGATATTGACTCAGATGGATTTGCCATTTAGTTTTAATGAAAACTAAAGTTTAATTCCAACAGGAAGAAGATGTTTAAATGCTTTATTCTTTCTAACAAATCCTGCAATTCTTGGTGAGGTAGGAACTACTCTCAGGTTTTTACTTTCTATAAATTCAAGAACTTTAATGATGAATTCCTCTTCAAAAGATTTATCTTTTAAATTATCTGGAATATGAATTTTAGTTAGGAAAATTTTTCTTTCTTGTTCAGCGTATTCTATTCTAGCTAATGAGTCTGATACCTTGACTTCAAATTGTCTTAAAAACTCATTATTTTCTATTGTTATTTCACTCATAAATAAAAAAGCTGGACAGCAAAGATAAAAAAAAATCTATTTACGATAAAAAAACTTGATATTAAATTCTTTTCATCTGTTCTTGCATAAGCTTTATCTGTGCAGTCAGCATATTATGCTTATCATAGCCTTTTGCTTCAGTTAATAGAGCTTGAGCTTCTCTTTTTCTTCTCTTCTGCATCATAATTCCAGCAAGACTTAATTTTGCCATTGCAATATCATGATTCATACTTAACCCAAGTTTTAAAGCCTCACGAAAATGCTTTTCAGCTATGGTTAAATTTTTTTGTGATTGTATTAACCCATGGAGATAATAATAGAAACCCTGCTGTTTTCTTATTAACGCAGATTTTGGGTTCTTAATTAATTTTAAAATTTTCTCAGTTCTATCGAAGTTTTGTTTTCTTAAACTTAAAAATGCAAAAATTAATACCTCGTTTTTAAAGTATAAAACAATAAGTAATATTGAAAGTATAATTAGGAATATTCCGTTTCCTATAAAAGTCTCTGTAATTTGATAAACTCCATATGCTAGAAGTAATATCGAAGCAAAAAGCTTTATTATTTTTGGTATCATAGTTTTAGCAAATTTACAATTTAAAAATATTTATATGAAGTTGAACAAAAAGATATTATATTTGCCACCAATTTAAATGGATAATTTTGAAAAGGACTTACCAACCATCGAAAAGAAAAAGAAGAAATAAGCATGGCTTTATGGATAGAATGTCTACTGCTAATGGTCGAAGAGTACTAGCAGGAAGAAGGGCAAAAGGTAGAAAAAAATTATCTGTTTCTGACGAACCTCGTCACAAGAAATAATTTTTAATAACTTTTTACAGATGGTGCTTTTATGGCACCTTTTTTTTTATATTTTAGTGTGATTTTATGCCAAAGGATAAAAATATTAAATCAATTCTTATAATTGGTTCAGGGCCCATAATAATTGGCCAAGCATGTGAGTTCGATTATTCTGGTTCACAAGCTCTAAGATCCTTAAAAGAGGATGGTATAAAAACGATTTTAATCAATTCAAATCCTGCTACAATTATGACTGATCCTTCAATGGCAGATCATATATATCTTAAGCCTCTTACTACAAAATCTATTATTGAAATTCTTGAAATACATGGTGATATTGACGCTGTTCTCCCTACCATGGGTGGTCAAACTGCATTAAATCTCTGTATTGAGGCTCAAGAAAAAGAAATTTGGTCAAGATTTAATGTGAAAATAATTGGGGTTGATATTGATGCAATTGAAATTACTGAGGATAGAGAAAAGTTCAGAACTCTGCTAAATGAAATAGATATTCCTGTTGCTCCAGCTGAAAGTGCTTCATCATTTTTAAAGGGAAAGGAAATTGCTCAAAGATTTGGTTTTCCTTTGGTAATAAGGCCCTCATTCACACTAGGTGGTACAGGTGCATCTATTGTTTTCGAAGAAGATAAATTTAATGATTTACTAACAAGAGGTCTTGAATCATCTCCGATTCATGAGGTTCTTATTGATAAAGCTTTAATGGGATGGAAGGAATATGAATTAGAGTTACTCAGAGATAAAAATAACAACATCGTAATAATTTGTACAATTGAAAACATGGACCCAATGGGAATCCATACTGGAGATTCAATTACTGTTGCTCCTGCAATGACTTTATCTGATACTACTTATCAGAGGATGAGAGATATGGCTATAAAGATGATGAAAAGTATTGGAGACTTTGCAGGTGGTTGTAATGTTCAATTCGCCGTAAGTCCAGATGAAAAAGAGGATATAATAGCAATTGAAATAAATCCTAGGGTCTCAAGATCTTCTGCTCTTGCATCAAAAGCCTCCGGGTATCCAATAGCAAAGATTGCAGCAAAATTAGCACTTGGATATACTTTAGATGAATTAAACAACCAAATAACTAAGTCAACTTCAGCACTTTTTGAGCCTACTCTTGATTATGTAATCGTTAAAATTCCGAGGTGGAATTTTGATAAATTTGAGGGGTCTGACAGAACTTTAGGTCTACAGATGAAAGCTGTTGGTGAAGTAATGGGAATTGGTAGATCTTTCCAAGAGGCACTTCATAAGGCAACACAATCATTAGAAATAAAAAGAAATGGGCTTGGAGCTGATGGAAAAGGTTATAAAGACTACAATACTATAATTAGTAAACTTACCAAGGCAAGTTGGGACAGAGTCTTTGTGATTTATGATGCAATACAGGCAGGCATTCCTCTTGAGAGAATATATGAAATTACTAAAATTGATATGTGGTTTCTTAAACAATATGAGGAGCTCTATCAACTAGAACTAGAAATTTCAAAATTAAATATTGATAATATTGAATATGACATTCTTCTTGAAGCAAAACAAAAGGGTTTTGCTGATAGACAAATTGCATATATGTTAAACTGTTTGGAGAGTCAAGTATATAATAAAAGAGATAAACTTGGTATTAATAGAGTTTACAAATTAGTTGATACTTGTTCAGCTGAGTTTCCAGCACAAACCCCATATTATTATTCAACTTTTGAAGAAAAAATAAAAACAGCCAATAATAAAGAATTTTCTGAAAATGAGAGCATTGTTTCAGACAATAAAAAAATTGTTGTTTTAGGATCTGGACCTAATAGAATTGGTCAAGGAATAGAGTTTGATTACTGTTGTGTACACGGTGTCCTGGCTGCTAGTGAATGCGGATATGAAACAATAATGATAAACTGTAATCCAGAGACTGTCTCTACAGATTTTGATATTTCTGATAAACTTTATTTTGAGCCAGTATTTTGGGAACATATTTATGATATAATAAGACATGAAAATCCTATAGGGGTTATTGTTCAATTGGGTGGACAAACTGCTTTAAAACTTGCAGAAAAATTAGACAGATACAATATTAAAATAATTGGTACTGAATATAAATCTCTTGACTTAGCAGAAGATAGAGGAAGCTTCTCTAACCTCTTAAAGAAAAATAAAATTCCATATCCAGACTTTGGTGTAGCTACGAGTGCTAAAGAAGCAGTTGAATTATCCTCAAAGTTAAATTTTCCTATTTTAGTTAGACCATCATATGTATTAGGTGGACAAGGAATGAAAATTGTAATTAATAAGGAAGAGTTAGAAGAGCATGTTGTAGATCTTCTATCTAAGATTCCTAATAATAAACTTCTACTTGATCATTATCTTGATGGTGCTATCGAAGCAGAGGCTGACGCTATTTGTGATGGTGAGGATGTTTATATTATAGGTATTATGGAGCACATTGAACCATGTGGAATTCACTCGGGTGATTCAAATGCCACACTTCCAGTATTTAATTTAGGAGAATTTACAGTTAAACAGATTAAAGACCATACAAAAAAAATTGCTTTAGCTCTAGATACTGTTGGTTTAATAAACATACAATTTGCAATTAAAGATGATAAAGTTTTCATAATTGAGGCAAATCCAAGAGCTTCAAGAACAGTCCCTTTTATTTCTAAAGCTTACAAAGAACCCTATGTTAACTTTGCAACTAAAGTCATGTTGGGTGAAAAGAAAATTAAAGATTTTGACTTTAAACCAAGGCTAGACGGATATGCAATTAAGCAGCCTGTCTTCTCTTTTAACAAGTTTCCTGATGTAAATAAACAACTAGGTCCTGAAATGAAAAGTACAGGAGAGAGCATATTATTTATTGATGATCTAAACGATGATTCGTTTTTTGAACTTTATTCAAGGAGGAAAATGTATTTAACTAAATAATTATTCAATTATCTTATCATCAATAATTATCCTTTCTTTCAATTCATCAAGTGGGGAAGGTATTTCTTTAAATAAATATTCATTATCAATTGATGAAGCATCCCCAAATATTTGATCAATCGCAATTTTTAGGAGCGGTTCTTCAATATCTCCTAAAACACCAGGATTCAGTAAAGATTCTTTTATGAAAATATCAGGCTCAAGTCCATCTGGAAAGTCAGTATAACCTGCAACATTACCGATTTTTAGAACTATTGGTTGCATTGCATACATATGATTGGGATTTTTATCTCTAGAATCATTTATGTAATCATAAACAGTAATAGAACCTTGATTTTTACCGACTGTGAAATCGCCAATATGAATTACATCAATGTATGGATCAAGCCCATTAATAAGAAGTTCACTTGCAGATGCTGTCCTTGCAGATGTAAGAACAAAGACTCTGTCTAGATTTAACGAAAATATTGATTCATTATTACTTAGTTTATTTGTAAACCTATTTAATAAAGACTCAGGACTATTATCATCCCAATAATTCATTAACTTAGAGTTCCACCTCTCTTTTGCAAAGACTTGATTATTAAATTGACCAGTAATCATTGATGCCAAATTAATTGATGTAGAAATTCTACCACCAGGATTATATCTTAAATCAACAACTAAATCATTAATTCCGTTGGATAAAAAATTAGAGAAAACATTATTGAGTTCTGAGTTATAATCTTTTCCTTCTGATTCTACAACTCCTACAAATTGATTATACATAAGGTATCCAACCTTTTGTCCTTGAATCTCAATAATTTTGGAGATATGAATCGGGTTTTTAACTATTCTAGATTTAACCAATGTTATATCCTCTTGTCCTGGTATTATATTTGCGCATTGATTATTCTGATTATAACTAATCTGAGAAAATTTTACAGTGTAAGAGTTACTAGTTTGATTATAAAGTAAGTCTCTATAGTTATCCCTTTTAAGTCTGGTACCGTTAATATTACTAAAAACCATACCTCTTTTTACTCCCTTAGACTCAGCATCAGAACCCTTTTGAACATATCGAACAAATCCAAAGATATTTTGGTCGTTGCATTCTACATATAATCCAAATTCCATTCCATCAGAATTGTCAATTCCTTGAAGCATGTTTTCTAGTTCAATGTAATCATCAACTATCCAACTAAAATTGTCATCAGGATGAAGAAGTGAATTGAAAAATGTTTCAGGATTAGTGTTTTGACTTAAATAATAAGCATAATCAGATTCATTTTCTTTTTTGCTGTCTGATAAGTTTACTACGCTTTCTTGCCAATAATAATATTGATTTAATCCTTTCCATATAAAATCACTTATTTCGAGGTCGGTCTCAATTCTAATAATATTTGGGTCTTCATCATCACCTGATTTTTTACATCCATTAAATACAATTATAAATGTCAGTAGATAAAACTTAATTTTTTTCATAAAATGAATTTAAAACTATATGCCTGTGTAGTTATAAGGAGAGATTTGTTTTAACTCTTTTTTAATAGTGTCACTAACTTTAAGCTTATCAATAAATTTATGAATAGATTTTTTATCAATTTTTTGATTGTTTCTAGTTAGTTCCTTCATGATCTCATATGGTCTATTATATCCTTCTCTTCTTAATATTGTTTGGATAGCTTCAGATACAACAATCCAATTCTCTTCGATATCTTGGTTTATTTTCTCCTCATTAACATATATCTTATTAAGACCTTTGAGGAT
>ENA-OSEY01002124-OSEY01002124.1-marine-metagenome-genome-assembly--contig:-NODE-2124-length-13034-cov-3.533534_pt1 | contig 13034 bp, 21 predicted proteins | sample MGYA00248465_ERZ534230 | MGnify/ENA primary metagenome ERZ534230 (study PRJEB26409, sample SAMN06344110) | marine metagenome | isolation source: Sea water from surface | place: Atlantic Ocean:Southern... | reverse complement strand
TTAGCATCAATGTTAAATATTATTTCAAAATTTTGATCCTCAGTCATTTTTGCAAATGATGAATTTATCACAACATTATAATATCCTTTATTGAGATAAAAATTTTTAAGTAATCTTTCATCATAATTGATCATAGATTCATTCAAATATTTTTTGCCAGATAAAAATTTCCATGGCTTATATTCTTCACTTAAAATTACCCCTTTTAGTTTTTTGTCTTTAAAGATCTTATCCCCAATAAAGGAAATTTTTTTGATTTTAGCTTTTTCTCCAAGAGAAATTTTGTAAACAAGATTGACCTTGTTATCTTCTAATTCTTCTAAAGAAATTTCTATTTTAGAAAAATAATAACCAATATTTTTTAGATAATTTTGAATATTTGTTTTATCTTTGCTCAATAAAACTTCATTAAAAGAAGACCTGGATTTTAATACAACATTTTTTTTTAAATCCTCTAGTAATTTAGATGATTTGATACCTTCATAATTTATGTTTTGTATAAGCGGATTTTCTTTTACTTTAATTGTAAGAATTTTTTCGATAATTTTAACAGATACTGAATCAAAAAAATTAGTATTATATAATTTTTTTAATATTTCATTTAAGTCTTTATCTATTAATTCATCTTTTATGGATACATCAGCAAACATTATAATAGTTTCATCAGAAATTCGTTTATTTCCCTCAATTTTAATGCTGTCAATTATTTCTGCTTTTAATAATGAACTAAAAATAAAAAGAGAAAATGTTAAAATTATACTAATTTTGTAAATTGATTTAGACATTTCTATTTTTAAAAAAACTTTTCAATATCTTTTTTAATTTTTTTATTCATATTAATAATTTCTTTAATAATCTTCATTAATAAATAGGCTAAAAACTCTCATATTGTTATTATGTCTATAACTAATATTAATAATCAACTGTAAGGGGTGAGCATGTTTGAAGTTTATCAATCAACTTTCATTGGTTTGTGGCTAATAGTAGCTACGATTATTGTTCAGGCAATGATTGCTGTTCGAATACACAGGCGACAAGAAGGTGGTTATTCACCAGGGATCTTAAAACCATCGCTTGATCATGCTTCCATAGTTTTTAGAACTCATAGAACTCTTCAAAACTCATTAGAAAATTTAATTCCACTGTTAGGACTTGTAGTCATAGCATTGATGTCTGAATATGATTCAAATAAATTGTCAATTATCATTTGGATGTATGCTATTTCAAGAATTATTCATATGATTCTTTACTATAAAATTGCTACAAAAAAGAATCCCAGTCCAAGAAGTATTTTTTGGGCAATTGGTTTCTTATCCACCTTTTATTTAATGATTGATCTTGGAATATTTTTGATATTTTAGAAAAAGCAAATTAGAGAGTCTTAATTTCATATCCTTCAAAATTAATATCATCATATGATAAGTCATAAGCTCTTAAGGATTGAAATATAAAGAGCGCTGCATTTCCATTTTTAAACTCTTGCATGGTTGAATTAATAATATTTGTACCGGAAGACTCTCCTATTTCCCATCCATAATTTCTTAAAAGTCTCACTATATCTGCATTCGAAATTATTGGTCCATGCATTTCAAGCTGTATAGTGTTTTTATCCTTAGTGATACCTTTTATATATACATTTTTGGTCTTGCTTATATAGTACTGAAAAAAGTGATTTTCATGATCTACATTTAAAAATTCATTAAACATTTGTTGAATCGTTAATTCAATTGATTTTAGATCTTCAAAATCCATATTTATTAAAAAGATTTAATTAAAGTTTTTAGGTTGTACATAATCCCAGGATTTCCTTCAAAGCACTTAATTGATTCATCGGGCTTATTCCAGTCGTTAGCAGATTTTGTAAAAAAATTAGAATCAATCTTTACCCAGCTTGAATCATCTAAGGTTCCAGCTTTTATGAATAATATATGTGGGAGTTCTCTAGCATAGCTTAAGATCCCAGACCCACAAGTAGAGCAAAAGCCTCTTCTTACGTGGGATCCAGACGTGCCTTTGCTTTCAAAATATTCTGGTTCTCCTTTTAAATCTACATATTTTTTTGCGATAAAGATTATCGTTGCTTTTCCTGAACCTGTTATTCTCTGACAATCTTTACAATGACAATGATGTGCAGAAATTATTTTATTCTTCTTCAATGAATAGCTTATATCGCCGCACTGACATCTTCCCTCTTGACTATCTTTCATATTTTTAATCCCAGTCGCAAGTGTACTTTATATCATAAGGTGAATATCTATCGCTGTCCCATGATGGCCCAATAGACAAATATCCAACCAATCCATAACTACCTATAATCATAGGCGGATTTGATGCTCCATCATTAAACACTGAAAGACTAGAATATGAATTGCCATAATCAGAACTCGTGTTAAATATGCTGTTTTGTGACCAAGTGCTTGCATAGGATGATGAATCATTAAAAATTGAATCTGTCATCCATCTCGGACCAAGAACTCCCAGAAACTCACCATCTCCACTAATAATCTTAGCGCCATCAAATTTATTGCAGTCCCATGAATTAACTTCTCCAGCATATAGAAAATTTGTTCCAAATAATAATAAAAATATAAAAATACTGTTCATCATCATATTTTAATCAATTACCATAGCAGCACATAATTTATGGCCGGTCGGGTCTTTAAGATAAGCTAAATACATAGAAAATTTTTCATAATTACGTATGCCAGGTGGTTCTTCTATTGAAGTTCCACCATTATCAATCCCTGCCTTATGCCACGCATCACCCTGTTCTGTGCTTTCTATATTAAATCCAATGGTTGATCCGTTTGCGACTGTTGCAGCATTACCATCTATTGGCTGTGTGATAACAAAACTTGTTCCATTGAAATTATAAAAGTATCTCTTTTGGCCTGTTAGATTTGGATACATTTTCCCAGGATCAGATCCAAGTGCCTCAAATAGTTTGTCATAGAATATTCTAGATTCCTCTATGTTGTTTGTGCCAATCATCACATGACTAAACATATTTTAATCTCCCTCAAAGCATCATTAAAAGTGCATATGAAAATATTAGTGCAAATACCCACAAAACAAAAGCAAACGAAATGACCTTTAAATTAATCTCTTTAATGGAGTGATAATTTATTTGAGCCCCAATACAGAATAATGCAGCAATAATTAAAGCATCACTTAAATAATTAAGCACAAGAAGAATTTCATTTTTTATATTAAAAGTTGAGCCCATAAAAATTGCCAATATAAAAATAATTACAAATATAGGTAACTTTACCCTAGCATTTTCATTCTTGAAGCTGCCTAAAATAATAATTAAAGGAATTAGCCATAGTGTTCTTCCAAGCTTTAAGGTTGCTGCCACTTCTGCACTGTTTCCGCCATAAGACATAGCAGTCCCAATCACCGAACCTGTGTCATGTATAGCCATAGCTACCCAAGCTCCAAACTGAATATAAGACATTTCAAGTGATTGCCCTATAAAAGGAAAAACAAGTATTGCGACAGCATTAAATATAAAAATTATTGATAACGAAATTAATAATTCTTTTGGTTTTGACTTAATTATTGGCGCTATAGCTACAATAGCTGTGGCGCCGCAGATGGCAGTTCCAGATGATATCAACAAACCTAAAGAGTTATTGATGTTAAATATTTTAGCTAGCAATATACCAATGCAGAATATTGCAATAACAAATAAAGAAACCTGCAGAAAAAATTCTGATATTAAATTAATGGCTGTAGATGAGGATATCGTAAAGCCTATAATAACAATTCCTGTCTGAAGAAGATGTGTGCCTATGTTTGGTGCTATTAAATTTTGCTGAGATTTAATTGAGACAAAAACTGTTCCCAACACCAAAGCAAGAACAGGAATATTCACAACTACAGCAATAAAAATAAAAATAATACAAAGAAGATATCTCATTAACCAATATGTTCTATTAATAAGGTAGGAACATTATGGGTATGAGATTTTATTGTTGAAACAAGTGTATTTTCCTTTAGGCCACTCTTAATAGGAGTCATCTCAACTCCATGGTTGGTTAATCTTTTATGAGCCTTTTTTATATTTTCAACTTCCCATGCGAGTCCCCACAAACTATCTTTAGGTTCTTTGTCGTCTCGTTTTTCGATTACTTCTAGAGTTGTTTTGTTCAATCTAAAAAACAACATCCTGCTGTCCCAGTGTTCTATAACTTTATCAAGCGCGAGTCTTATTTTAAAAATATCTTGATATATATGTATAAAACCATCTGCATCATTAGTATTTATTACCAAATGATCTAATTTATTAATTGAATCGCTAGGGTACTCGTCAATTTTTCTTAACGAGCCTTCTGTATGCTCAATAATAAAAGAAAATATTCCACGGGTTAGTTCTTGTGGTAAGAAAAAATTTTTCCACTTTCTTAACTCTTTTGAGCTATTGTTCCTACCTTCTCCATCTGATACTTCTGTAATTGCAAAACCTTCTGATATAAGAGACTTTGAAGCTTCTTTAATATTTTCAACACCAAAAACCACTCCAATCAATCCATCACCATTCTCTTGTATTGTATTATTAACTAACATGGCTCCAAGCCCCTCTCCCTTTGCAGATAGAAGCTCAAGATATGTATTTTTAAAATTAAAAATTACATTTTCTGTTCCAAGCTCCTTATGCTCTCCTCGCCAGACGGGTTCAATTCCAAATAATTTTTTATAATCTTGCTCTGCTTCATTTAAGTCTTGTACAGCAATAATTAAATGATCTACAGTGTTAATCATTAAAATTTATTTAGTAATTGAAGGTTTATATTTTTTTGAAGACAGTCTTCTTTTGATAAAAACCCCTAACGCAATTATCGATACTGGTAATAAGAATCTTAATGGCTTTGTAAGCAGATCATAATACTCTGGATAAAACTGAACAAAGACAATCGATATTAAGGAAATACCAGCCATAATATAGAAAAAGGCAAATACCACATCTATTGTGGTCATCTTCAAGGGCTGAGGTCTTTCTGTTGAAAAATAAAGTGCGATGCTAGATAAGAAAGCAAGATTAATATTGTTGAAAGCACTTTCTACCTGATCAACAGGAACAAATAAAGTGTAATAAAGGAGAATATATAAAAAAAATAGAGGTATGCCTATCTTTAATAGTGTCATCGAGTTTTCCCTTTTAAGCTCCCATCCTAGTCTAATTTCTTCATTAATTTTTGAAATCGTTTGTAAATTGCTATTTAATGCAATCCAATTTTTCTTCCTATTAATTCCACATTTTGCATAAATAAGCGACCAGCCATCTATCTTGAATTCAACATCAAGATATTGCTCTGGCACTGGTTGAACTTGAGAGTTTTCATCAGTGCCTGTAACTGCAATATATATAAATTGTTCATCAAAAGGATAGTTATCAGCAATGGGATTAAAGTCAAAATTAGATGTAACGATGTATCTTCCAGAATATAAATTATCAACTTGTTTATGCTCTATTCTTCTGACTTCATGTTTAGGATTTAATGAGCTGAGGTTATTAAATTTAATAGAATTAATAGGATCTTCGTTTTGTGAGGTTATGTCTAAATAAAATTCAGCCCCAAAAATGCCATCCTCTATTGAAACATTTGTAATTCTTTCAACATCAATATTGAATGAAATTACAGAATTTATCTTTTCAACACCATCAACAATGCATAACTGGTCTTTGTATAAAGTTTTCACTGCACTAGACTTTTTCGTTGATGGAAGAGCTAGCTCTACAAGCGCTGCAGTTTTAATATTATTTTTATTATCTTTAAAAGATAAATCTTTTGAAATACCCATATAAACATCGTTTTTTCCATCTGTTTTATTAAGAGCGAAACTAACTTTTTCTACCAGTTCCTCATATGATGAAAAGCTTAAACTATCTCTATCAGATAATTTTTTAATTAACAGTGGGATTTCAAACTGTGTAAAACGTTGATTGCAGATTTGTTTATCTTTAAGTGACAAATTAACATCTAACTGCTCTATTAGTGATTCCATGGAAAGATAAATATCAAAATTTGAATCATCTCTTAATAAAATTGGGTATTTAATTTCTTTATAATCGAGAAATGCAGAACCGCCTGATCCTGTCATCATCTTTATATTTTTATTAATATTGTGAATACTATTTATGATATTTTGTTTCAGATCTACAGGTACTAATCCAATATTGATTAAGTCCTCAGCATCCGCTTCATATAATTTAAAATAATTTGTTAAATCATCTTGAAGTTTTTTTTGGCTCTTGTGTAAATTTTTATCTAGATTAAATAAATATATTTTTTGATCTCTAAGCTCTTGTTCTTGTGCTAACACTGGACTAGATTCCCCAAAATTTGCTATGTAAAAGCACTTATTCTTATTTAATAAATTAAGATTGGTTTTAACTTTATCTACAAATGATTTATCTGGATCTGTAAAGGCATTAGATCTCATATCAATAATATTTGAATTTATCAGGTCAATTTCGGGGGGAATGAGCGTATCGCTAAATATTATTGTCTTATCTGATTTTATAGATTCTAGATATCCTATTTTGTATTTGCTTAATCCTCCAAAAGCACCCGGAGCCCTAATGAAAGAATAATTTTTTGAGTCTAGTAATTCTTTGTAAAAAAGCCAGGCATTTTCGTCGTGACCTGCGAGCTCATGAGGAATGTCAACAAAATCAATTTCAATTGGGATACCTCCAATACCACCTTTTGAGTTAATATCACGTTTAATAAAAGAGACTACCTTTTTTTCAAAATCAATTACTTTTGTGGCTGAATCTCCAAGCTTTGAAGATGCATACCATAGTAAAAAATTTATCGTTTCCAAATACAACCCCTATTTTTAATTAATTATTTACCTTATATAAGTTTATAAACTTTAACAAGGCCATTTTATATTCTGTAAGAGGTTGTACTATTTTTTTGGTTTAAATATTCCCCTAAAAAAGGGTAGTATCCAAATTATTTTTAAAAAGTTTTTTGGGAAAAGTCTACTCATTAAATCATAAAATTTAGCATCAAAACCTATTAAAATTCTTTTGTTTTTCTTTTTTATATTTCTTAATATTGTTTTAGCAGCAAATTCAGGACTTGATGGTGCATTCTGTTTAAATTGAGCACCAGCTTCTTCTATTGTTGATGCATTTGCCCCAAAAATTGCAGCACCGGCATCGTCTGCCTCAAAGCTTTTAAACCTAGAGGAAGAATATATATTAGTTCCTATATGACCTGGAAAAACACAATAAACTTCTACAGGAGAATCGGACATTTCCATCTCTAAAGATAAAGATTCAGTAAAAGCTTTTACACCAAATTTACCAACGTTATAAATTGACTGTTTTGGTACACTAAAAAGTCCAAATATAGATGAGACATTTACTATTGCTGCCTCTGGTCTTTTTTGAAGATAAGGCAAAAATACGGTGCTCATCTGAATAACAGCATTTAACAATATATCTACACCGAATTGCCAATCATCTTCATTGACTTCATCGACTTTGCCAATGATAGATAGGCCTGCATTATTTATGACAATATCTATTTGTTTATGAATTTCAATAATCTCTGATGGCAAAGATTCTATTTTATCTTTTTCTCTTAAGTCAAAGGGATGTAAAGAGACTGCTACATTTTTTTTTCTAATCATCTCTTCTGTTTCTTTAAGTGTTTTTTCGTTCCAGTCAACGAGCGCAAGATTGCATCCGCTGTCTGCCAATTGAATAGCTAATGCCCTTCCTATACCTGAACCTGCGCCAGTAATTAGTGCAACTTTATTCTTAAAATTTTTCACTGAGTAAAAGTATTCTGTGTTCTGCGATCAATTTCTTCATTAATCTTTTTAGCACAATCACTTGCAGCTGTTTCAAACAAAAAAGGAAATATTGAATGAACAATGGCAGCCACTCCAGATAAAATCATTCTTAACCCATAAGATGAGGCACAACGAAAATGTTGGAAATAAGTTTCACCATTAGATTTGGGATGGTGAGTAAATAATTTAATCAATCTCCTCAACTTAAATTAATTCTACCTTATGAAACAGAACTAGGCTAACTTTCTTAATTGTATTTTGGGAAATAATATTGTTTTGAATATGGGTTATATTTTAACTTCGCGCTGGGGTGCTCGAAAGTATACTTTTTAGTATGGTGATTGTATTTAAGGGTTGACTCTGGTAATTCATATGAATAAGACCTTGAATGGTGATTATATTTCAGCTCAGATCTAGGCAGCTCATAAGTATACTTCTTCGTATAATGATTATATTTTAGCTTTGATCCTGGCATTTCATAGGTATATTTCTTACTGTAATGGTTATATTTTAAAACTGAATTTGGATGCGCAACTTCATATTCTTTAGAATAATGATTGTATTTTAGATTGGCATCTAGAATAGAACTGAAGAGCAAAACAATTAAAAGACTTTTCATAATCTATATTTTATTCATATTTACAATTGTGACTCCAGCCACAATCAAAAATAATCCTAAAATTATTTGCCAATTTAATTCTTGCTTGTAAAAAATATAGCTTAATATCGCAACAGAAAATACTCCTAAACCCGACCATGACGCATATACAACTGATAAGGGTAGTTTTTGAGTAACGATAGCCAGTAAATAAAAAGAAATTCCGTAAGATATTAATAATACCGAAGTTGGCATTGGTTTAGAAAAATTTTGAGTTGCAGGCAACAACATAGTGCCAAGAATTTCAAATGCAATAGCTCCAAAAAGTATTAGATATATGTTCACGATATTTTATAAAATATATCCCGTAGCAACATACATCCAAAAAGCCATCATAGCTATTGTTAAAAAGAAAAATATTTGTGCTTGTTTAATTTTATTAGATTGATACATGAAAATACAAAATAGTATTCCTATGAATCCAATTGTTAATGCTATAAATAAATGTGCTTGATAGGTCATTACTTTCTTCTTTTACAATTGATATATAAATTGCTAAGCATTTTCCCAAAAATTTAATGTCTTATGATTAACCTTATTATTATCTTTTAAGATTTCCATTACATTATCATAAAACTTATCTGATTCCTCCTTTGATACCAACAATCTTAAACACTCTATGACTCTTGTTATGCGTTTTTGATTATGATCATAGTTTCTATTCCATAACCATATGTTTCTTTTTAAGAAAGATAGATACCATTTAGAAGACTGTAATATATTCTCCTTTGCTATTGGACTGTTTCTAATTTGCTCAACTAAATCTTCTGAATTCAGATAATATCCGTGAAAAACTGATTCACTCGCCTTATTTAATGGAAAAATAATTTGAATAAAATCATGGGTTTTTTGAATATCATCATCTGAAAAAGACCATATTAGTTTTAATGTTCGACCCTTAAAGTCACTACCCCCTTTTGCAAGAAAATCTAAAAAATCCATCCAAAGATCTAGGCTTTGTTAACTTGATTTCTTAAGAGGTTAAGAAAGAGGTCGCCACCATTCAGTGGAGCAATTTCAATTTTCATAACTCGATCGTCTCTTGTTGAGGCAACAATACAAAGGCCGAAACAATCTTCCTCTTTAATACTCACAATACTATTTAAAGGGAATCTTTCAATACGTCCGTATTTATAATATATGAGATTTTTATTAGTTAATATTGCCGATTCTGAGTTGTCTAATACAACTGTAACATCATAGTAGGCGATGATTTGTTCATTTTCTAATATATCGGTTTTATCAAAAAATTCTATAACGGAGTTTGGGAGCTCATTATAGGTAAGCACGCCTCCAGGATTTTCTAGATCACAACTAGAAATTAAAAATACTGCTAATGATAAAGTTAATAACTTTTGTTTCATTTAGCGCAGCAAGAGCACTCGCAACAATCACAACAATCACACATACACTCATTATAAACTAAACCAGTTTTATAACTAGTTCGAGTGAATATATTTGGTGCTAAAGAAATAATAAGTTATGGATAATAAAAATGATATCTGCATTACAACCGGGCCAATATACTCAAATAAAGCAAATGTGCTGACTCCTAAAACAAATATAAAAGCTATTTCTTTAGTATTATTGAGCAATCCTTCATTAATTGCAGCCTTAAAAATTAAATAATTTATAGGCAAGTAAAACAAAATACCTGAAATAACTCCTGGACTAAAATCTAAAAAATATAAGCTAAAGAAAATATGAAAAAAGACGTTGACCACTTGTGTTGTCATTAAAAAATATAACAAAACATGAGCACTACCTTTATTTTTTCTTACTGAGTGAACAAATATAAAGATTAATAACACAACCAATAGCCTTACCAGAACCTCCTCTGTTGAGAGAGAATTATTGTCCTGAAAGTATGTAAGCCTCCAATCTCTAAAATTAAAAATTATATGTTCTTCAATATGATGAAGAACGTATGCAAGTGGGCTTAATATTATTAGATTTTTAAATTTAGTCATTTAATTTATTCTTTAAAAGTAAGTGTTCGTTTTCTTTTGACCACTCTTTAAATCTTTTCAAGTCGCCTCCAACACTAACATGAAAATCTTCACTGCTAATATAGTCATTTTCGCAATATTTTTGCCAATATATGTATTTCCATGAACCTGAGTTATAAGTCAACACCTCTCCTATCTCGACACAATTACTTATTAAAGCAAATCCCTCAAAAGGATCATCAAATTGACCTTCCCAAGATCCATTCATTATGTGTATCCCAAGTTTTTTCGGAAAATATTCTTTTTTTATAAAGTTTTTAAAATTTATAGAGGTTTGCCGTGTTTCTTTTATGAACTTTTTAAGCAAATGACAAGAAAAATAAAGGATTGAGCCTAATGAAATAGAGAATAGAAAAAGAAAGGGCTTAATCCAGAAATATTCTTCAGGTATCAATGGAATTAGGATTCCTTATTTGGATTCCATATAACCAAGTTTTTAGTTTTTAGTCTGTTGACTACAAGCTTGTATCTTGATTGTTCTTCTTTCCATTCTTTTAACCAGTTCGCACCATCTCTTTCTGCATCCACAAAGATTGCGTTAGTGAATGCAAGTGGTAACAATACAGCAATATGTATAACAATACTGACTACAGTGTTATATCCAAACCATCCAAGATAGTTTGCAGCCAAAAACCCAAAGAATGTGCTCCATACTGTAAACAACACAAGCATAAAATAAGTTTGTAAACTTGGATCAGGAATGTACTTAAGTGGGTTATATCTCACGTCCATTACCCTTCTCCAACCACTAACTAAGCCCATCACGCTTCTTCTAAATAAGCTTGGTTTTTTCATATTTGGTTCAATCATTATTTCTTATTTAAATCTTATAAATTCTTTAACAACGTGCATGCCTACACTTATCCACGTAACTATTACTATACTCCAAAATAAAATCTCAATCATTTAAATACATTATTTAATTTGGTTTTGGATACCAAATCATTGCCATTTGGAAAAGTATTATAAATATGTGCAAATAAGCAAAAAGGTCAGAAAAGGAAGTATTGGAAGCGATTGTTGAAGCAATTATTGATACAGATATACAATAGATAGAGCACAAAATCTTTGGTGTGATTCTGACCGTATCACCTCTATTAATTGCTGCCCTTAAGCCTTGAGCTAAATTAAAACCGTAGCATGTAAATATAACCATGCTCAAATAAAGTATTTCATTGTTTTCCATATCTAATCCTCCTCAGTCTCGTTCTTATACTTAAATCCCAACATTTCCATAACAGGTAAACAATATTCGATCTCTTCCTGCGTCATTGTTTTTGAGTTCTTAATACACTCAACACCAGTTTTCACTGAAAACTGTTTCAATTCTTCTGAAGACTTTTTTAGATCATAAATTTTCCAACCCATTACTCCAATTGTGATTAATAGTATTACTATTACTAAATTGTGTACTTTGATGTTCATCTTCTAAGTCCTTTTCTTTTTTAAAAGCTTTAACGAAACTATTACAAGTTTTTAAATTTAAAATTGTATTATTTTTATATTAAGTTATTAGTTTTGGTATTATTTCTAGTTGAGCAAGAATACCCAAGACTAATAACAATATAATACCCGAAATTATTTCAAGATTCTTCATTTGAATCCATTCGAATAAGTTATCTATAAATTTTCTTATCCATTTATCAGTCTTGTCCATAAATTGAATAGCTTTTCTTGTCCATGTGTCAGTCATGTCAATTAATAACAGAGAGAATACTGCAATGATTAGCCAGACTAAACCATTAAGAATCATATCTATAATCCAACCGACCGCTATCCAGTTTACTTCCATATTTAAGTATAACTTCTCATAAGAGCGGGATTATTTAAAAACATCTTTTCTGTAGTGCTTCTTTATACTCATAATTAAAGTTAAATATGTATCTTTGATGCGTGATGCGAAATAACTACTCGCACTCATTCCACCGTAACAGAGTTGTCGTAGCAAGGTTTCTCATATTTTGGTTTTTTGAACATAATTTATTTGCATGAATCACCACTTGCTGGATTCATTATTGAGACTCTCAATAACCAACCTGGTTTCATTCCACTTTCAGCATAACGAAGAGGTTCCATATAAAGTGCCCCAGGGGACATGATGTATATTCCTCTTGTATCCATTTCAGTCCATTGGGACTTGCCCATCCCAGCATTTGAATAAAACATATCCATTAGAAAACCTTGTCTTCTTATGTTTGGATAAGAATTAAACTCTATTAATTCATATTCTTTTTTTAACCAATCTTCTGTTACAGATATATCTATTGTTGTGAAACACATATCTCCAATCTGTTCATTTTTAAATTCTATGTTTTCTGATGTTTCAGAGAATACTGACGACGAGAAAAATAAAAAAGTTATAAAAATTTTCTTCATATTTTCATTCTACATCATAAATTTTCATTCGACGGTCACAGAGTGTATTTGAACAGAGAATAAGATTTTTAAATCTTTTGTCAAACTCCATATAAAACTTTTTATACTTTTGTTTCATTTAAAAAATTTTGGATTGTCTTCATCAAACATTTTCATAAAATCTTCGTGATACCAGT
>ENA-OSEY01002123-OSEY01002123.1-marine-metagenome-genome-assembly--contig:-NODE-2123-length-13041-cov-3.064409_pt1 | contig 13041 bp, 13 predicted proteins | sample MGYA00248465_ERZ534230 | MGnify/ENA primary metagenome ERZ534230 (study PRJEB26409, sample SAMN06344110) | marine metagenome | isolation source: Sea water from surface | place: Atlantic Ocean:Southern... | reverse complement strand
TGTTAATGCTTATAGTTTCTGAAATATTAGTCGGAGCTGGTATGGCATATTTTGAAGTTCCAAGAGTTTTACAGCCTATTCATTTACTTCTAGCATTTATGATAGTTGGTTTACAGTTTTACATATATCTAAAGAACTCTAACATTAAAAAAGTAAATTCGTTATGATACTTACTACCTCTAAAACTATATTTGCGATTGAAAAAATTATGAGTGTATTTAAGGTTATATTTGAATTAACAAAGTTTAGACTCTCTTTACTAGTTTCATTTTCAGCAATATTTGGGTTTATTCTTGCTACTGATAATATCATTTTTTTTGACTTATTAGTATTAGGAATATCTGGTTATTTTGTAACTGCAGCATCAGTTATAAATAATCAAATTATTGAAAAAGACTTAGATAGTAAAATGGATAGAACTAAAGATAGACCTCTTCCAACAAATAGAATATCTAAAAGAAATTCATTAATAACTTCTGTATTCTTTATGGTAATAGGTTTAACTATCATGACCTTATATTTTAACATAGTTGCTGGACTTTTAAGTTTAGTGTCATTATTCTTATATACATTTATTTATACACCACTTAAAAGAATTGGACCTATTGCTGTTTTTGTAGGTGCTAATACTCCAAAAGATATAGCTTTCTTATTTAATAAATTTATATTCTCTTTATGATTATCCATTTAAAGATCATCATTATGCCAGGTAAATAAATCAGCTTCAAAAGGAATATTTCTAAATCTGAAAAGAGCTTTAAGTTTTTCTAGCCTATTTTCTTTTTTTGAGGATTTTAGATAATTAAGTATTTGATCATATGTCAAATCTCTTAATTTGTCTTTTTTTACATCAATATACTCCTCATACTCCATTTGAGCTATGGCAAAACCTTTATTTGGATCTATGTGCTCTGCGTATGAAATAGTATCCTCAGTTTCTTTTAGAATGTCGTAGAAATGAGCTATTTGGTTTTTCTTATCAAAAAGATAATCTTTTCTGTAATCAAACAGTTCTAATTGTTGCATATTTTGGGAGTTGTTAAATAACTTTAACAATTAATAATCTATTTAAAAAAGATGGCGTTAATATGTTAAATTCTAAATTAAATGAAGAAAAATAACTCTAAAAGTGGAAATCCTTTAAATATAAAACAATCAACTTATGAATTAATTCCTAAAATCAAAGAACTTTCAAAAACAATGTCACAAAAAGAAGTTCAAGAAAAACTAAAAATAAATAAGAAAACTTTAAAAAAAATAAAAGATGCAGAGAATATAAATTTTAGAACAACATACCTGCCATTTGGGATTGCCCCTAAAAAATCTATTCCTTATGCAGAAAGATATACAGCCAAGGAAAAATCTGAAATGTATCAAAAAAGAAAGTCTAATGAGACAGAGGATGACATTTTAGATAAAAGAGAGAGAGATAAAAAATACTACCAGGAGTTAAAAAAGGATAAAAAAAGATTTGAAAAGAAACAACAAAGAGACCAAAAATCAGCTATAAGCAGATGGCAAAACTTATCTGAAAAAGATTGGGAATTAAAAAAACAAAGAGATAGAGAATATCAAGCTAAAAGAAAAGAAAGATTAAATTAAGATGACTTGGAAAATTTCTAATCAGTTTGTTTATCCAAAATCTATGAGATCCATTTACAATGGATCAAGGCATTATGATGTAGGAGGTGACAAGTATCCAAGTGTTACTTCAATCATTTCACAGACAAAGAGTCAAAAAGATATAGAGGCCTTAAATAACTGGAAAAAGGATGTTGGTTTTGATGTTGCAGCAAAGGTTAGCAAAGAAAGTTCTGATAGAGGTACCGAAATGCATAGTTGGATTGAATCTATATTACTTTTGAGAGCTAATGGAGAATTACTTGATGAGGTAAATCTCCCAAAAAAAATGGCTGAAACTATAATTGAAAATGGGATTAAGAATAAAGTAAGTGAAGTATATGGTTGTGAGGCAGTTTTATATTATGAAGGAAAATATAAATTTGCTGGTACTGCAGATGCAATAATCAATTCAAATGAAAATAAATTAAAAATTTTAGATTTCAAGCAATCAAATAAACCAAAGCGAAGAGAATATTCTGTTATAAACGAATACGGCCTTCAACTTGCTCTATATTCGATTGCACACGACAGTATGTTTGGTACTCAAATATCTTCTACAGAAATATTGATGTGTACACCAAATTTAATATTTCAAAATTTTGAGTTTAAAGGAGAAGAATTTGAAAATTTAAAAATGGAAGCAATGAATAGGGTAGAACAATATTATAATCAAAAAAATCTTAGTTCTTCTTTATAAAAATTTTGCATGGTCTTCAGCTAATCCTTCTAGGTGCTTATTGATCATCTCAATTTTTTCTAGGGATTGATTATCATCTTTTTTATCTTCTCTAAGTTGATCAATCCTAGCCATACCCTCTGGTATAGTTGGAAAAACTTCTTTGTTAGTAGAAAGTAATCTTCGACTAATTCCTTTTCTAATTCTTTTATGCTCAGCATCAGAAAAAGCTTCTTTGCCAAATCTATCTAGCAAAATCATTTCTGATAAATGTTTCAGATCTTTATTTTTAAACTCATCATGAATTTTTCTTTGCTCCTCACATGTTTTTGCTAATACATAATTATTCATCAAAGTTTTTTCATTTTGTGAGGGATTTAATGAAAAAATCATTTGTTCTGGGATTAATTCTGTTTGATCCATATCTTGATCTTGAAATTGATCATTAATAATTAAACAAACTCTATTTGCTAACTCATCTCTATTTTTAAAAATAAAATCTGCTCTAGCTTTAAGAATTTCGTGTCCCAAAGTTTTATATTCATCATTAAAATTAGTTGCAAAAGACTTATCTTGAATAAATGGATTTTTACCAATCTTTAAAGTTCGATACTTCTTAGGTGCCCCGTTTAATAATTTTTTTAATACCTCATTTGATTTTTCACTAAACAATGCTTCTGGATCATGCTTTAGATCAAAAACTAAATGATAGCCTTTATAAACAGGATGTTCGCAGAGATAGCTCGAAGTAAATTGCCTTGTCCTTCCATAAAAAGTCTCAGGGTGACAAAAATAATCTGTTTCTTTTATTTTATTTAAAACATCATTTTTGTTTGTAAAACTTAATGATTGTCTGAATAGTGCAGGATCTTTTTCTTTTAAAAAAGCCATTAATTTCATCATACCTTCCGTGTCACCGCGAGAGCTATGCAATTCCTTAATCTCAAATCCATTTGCCTTACAAAGGGATCCAAGTTTGAAAATTTTGTTATTTTTCTCATTTAATTCAGTAGCAATTTTATTTGGAGCGTAGAAATCAAAATTTTGTACTATTGGTAGCGAATCTAATTGTCTTGCATTCCCCGTAGAAAATATCCATGGCCATGTAAAAAGATTTGAAAACAAATGTTGAGACGTCAGCATATAGTCAAAACCATAGCCATTATGGGCTACGAAGAAAACAGGTCCTTTATTTGCCCATGATAAAAATTTATCATTAGCTTCTTTTGTTAAATCAAAATTTGAATTTTTTGAGTTATCCATTTCAAATGGATCTAATCCATTGACTAAAAAACTATCTACTTCATAAACTCTTGATTTTCTTAATCTTGCTTTTGAACTAAAAGTATCTAAAGGTTTAAAATTATGATCATAAAACAAAGCATCAATTGTTAAAATATCAGCAAGCCCTCTTCCTCCTGAAGTTTCTGTATCAAAAAATATAAAATTTGGTTTAGACACTTATGCTATTTCTTTCTTATCTTTATTTATGAATAATGGAATTTCATATTCATCTTCCTCTGAATGAAATAAGTTTGGTTCAGAAAGCTCATATTTTGTAAATTCAATATCTTTAAAATTATTACATTTCCAAACCACTTCACCAAATAAATTTAATTCCTCAAGTGGAATTTTTTGATCACTATATTTTTTGTTGTCTGAGATAATATTAACTAAAACCCGATTGTGTATTTTGAATTCTAAAAACTGTAATCTTCTTATAATTACTTCATTATTCATACTTAGGGCATATATTCCATCTTTGAAAGTTTTAGGTAAAACTTTATTGTGAAATTTAATAATTAATGCAATATCATTTTGATTAAATGTCCCTCTCATATTATCATCTTCAATATTCATCAAAACTAAATCTTGATATTTATTTAAGTTTAAATTCCTATTTAAGAAATCTTTTGAAAATAATATTTTTTTATTTGAGTTTAGTACTGGCAGGCTAAATGTCTCATGAGGAGCCACAAAATTTTTCATGTAATGTTTTCTTAATATTTCTAATATTGGAAAGAAATTTTTAATTGCTTCAACTTCTTTTATGTAACCATTTATTCTATTGATATGAAAACTTGAAAAGGTTTCATCTTGGCTATCTGTGTATTGATACTCTTCTAGCATTTCTATCTCACTCAAATAGTCTGGAAGGATAGCTTCAATATATTCATTCAATAAAAGATCTTGGTCATGAATACTCTCAAAGTTAGATATTTTTACTAATGCTAAAATATGATGTTGTAGACACGGTAATATTAGTCTTCCTTCGACAGAAAGATTTTTATTTTCAGTTATGATTTTAAAGAAATTCTTTTTATGAGAATGATCAATTTCCTTAAAATACTCAAACTTTCCTTTCTTTCCTTTTTTCTTACTATTTTTGTACAAAGGTAGCAAAGAGGTGGAAATAGCGTTCAAAAAAAAGTATGCGAAGCTAGGTGGAAAATCTCCTGATGGATTAAATTTATAAATATAGCTATCTAGAGAGTTTTTGTGTGTATTTAATAGCTTGCTACAGCCAGATTTGGTTAAATTGGCTGATTTTAGCATATTTATTAATATTTCATTATGAATCATATATTAATGTATACTCCATTATTTAAATAAAAAAAAGTTATTTTTTTACTTGACCTTACAGTAATATATGATATTAAGGGTTTAATGTTAACGTTTATTAGAAACCCAGGTGCTACTTGCTCTTATCCTTTCTTTCTTTCTCCTTTCTATCCAGAGCTTGGTACCTGGGTTTCTGTATTTCGAAAAATTATATGAAAGATCAATTTTATTACATACTAAAACAATGTTTAGATAGCAGACAAGATTGGGCAAAATATCAAAAAGACTATCTAAGATTTCAATCATTAAAAGAAGAGGCAAATAAAAGAAGATTTACTGGAAATAGACTGATTTCATTCATTTATAAGCTTATTAATCTTCCTCTTATAATTACAAACTTCCTAATAAAAGTTAATCGATACTCTCAATATCATAAAGTTTTAAGTGAAATAGAGGTAATGCAGGAAGAAATCGATAAATATGAAGAAAACCCTAAAATCAACCAACAATGGAGTAACAATGCCAAAGACTAAAAAAATAAATAAGAAAAAAGCATCTAATGTAATTCCAATAAAACAAGATGTTATTGAAAATGAAGATCCTTTATTGTCAATAGAGGAACAAGAACGTGAAAGAACTAATAAATTTGCTAGAAAATTATGTGATGAAATAGATGAATTTGTTAAAGAATGTAAAATGAATTCAGATTTTACTTATTATCATTTTCTTTATCATATTAAACAGAGAACAATATTGAATGTTTCATATGCTTTATTTAAACATGTTAATAATGCGTCTACTGATGAAGTGGTTGAAAATATGTCAAATTATTTAAACGAAAATGCACCTGAGTTGAAATTAGATGCATCAACTAATACAATACAATAGGAGAATCATTTAATGGATATTTTACCTATCGTAATTACAGCAATTTCTGTTTCAATTTTGTGGTTAGGCTATCTTAAATTTTTTAAAAACGATGGATCCTCTCAAAATCAATCTGAATTAAAAGATAAAGAGCATGAAATTGAGCTAATAAAACTTGGACATGAAAAAGAATTAAGCGTCTTAAAAGAAAAGTTAAACAGCATTGAAATAGAAAAAAATCATCTTGAAGAAACATTAACTAAAGAAAGAGAAACAACTAAAAATCAACTGGAAACTTTAGGTAAGGTGGATGCTTTTAAAACTTCAGTTACAGGTAATATGGGTCGATATTCAGAGATGATAGAAAAACAGCAAAAATTTATAGATAAGTTGACCGGCAATGCAAAATATCAAGGAAATTTTGGTGAGAAGTTTTTAGAACAATCATTACAATTTCATGGCTTTAAACTAAATGTTGATTATACAAAACAAAAACATGAAGATGTCTATAACTTAGAAGATGATAAATCTGAAATAACTAAACCTGATATTGTTTTAAATATTGGAAATTCTACACACATTATTTGTGATTCAAAAGTTTCATTAGATAATTGGAAAAAATTTGTTAACTCAGAAGATGATCAAGAAAAAAATGATCAGTTTAAAAAACATTACTTTGCAGTTAAAAAACACATAGATGATCTTGCTAAAAAAGATTATGTAAAAAACTTGAAGAAACAAGTATTTCAAAAAGTGATAATGTATATGTGCCATGAAGCAGCTTATTTGGCAGCTTTAGAGCATGATCCAGAATTATATGAATATGCGTTTAAAAAGAACGTAATCTTATGTGGACCAAAAAATTTGTTTGCTGTTATTTCGATTGCACAAACAATTAGAGATAAAGAAAAACAGATAAATAGTGTTAAAGAAATCACAAATACAGCCAATAATCTCATGGAAAAATATGCAGTATTAAAAGGTTATCTAATTAAAACGATGAGCAGTTTTAATGCGCATGGCGATAATTTAAAAAAGGTTATTCAAGGAGCTTATGGCAGAAATGGTTTAGAGCAACGTATTGAAAAACTTAAAGATCTAGGAGTTAATTCTACAAGACCTATAGCTAAAACTTCTGCTGTTGAGGATGAAATTATTCAATTAGATACAATTGAAAACAAAAATAAAGAGTCAGTTAAAAAAATATATAGCTGATAAATTATTTTTTATCATAAAAATGAATAAAAATTTTTATTCTCCAACAATGCTTACAAAGTATATTAATTGTAAGCATATAATTTCAAACGAGCATCATGAAGAGAAACTTAAAATTCAAAGAAAAGAAAGAACAATTACTGACGAATTAAGAATAGAAAAAGGTCTTGATCATGAAGCATCATATTTTGAGGAATTAAAGAAAAAGTATTCTAAAGTAAAAAATATTAAATCTTTAAAAAGTTTATCAAAAAAAGAAAAAATTAAAGAAACAATCAAATCTTTAAAGGAAGGTTATGAACTTATATATGGTGGCTGGTTAGAGTCGGGAAATTGGAGTGGGGAGTTTGATTTTTTAGAAATTAATAAGGAGCAAAAATCAAAACTTGGTAATTATAGTTATGAAATTACAGATACAAAAAATTCTTCAAAAATTAAAGGTGATCATATTTATCAATTAGGGATTTACTTAGATTTATTAAAAGATGCACAAGGAACTCTTCCTATTAAGTTTTATATTCTTTTAAAAGATAAAGTTAAAAAAACTGTAAAAGTTAATGAGGTCTATGATACTTTTATGGTTCATAAAAAATCATACGAAAAGTTTTTATCTAAAGAAATAAAAACATCCCCAGAGAAGTGCTCCTTTTGTAACTTTTGTGATTTTTCTCTACATTGTTCAAAAGAATGGGAAGATAAACGAGATGTTAATTTAGTACTAGGCAATACAAGAAAAAATTGTCAAACATTTAAAAAAAATGGAATTAAAACTATTGATCAGTTAGCAAAATTAGACATAAAGAAAAATATTGAAGGCTTAAGAGAAGAAATAAAACTTAAAAGAATAGAGCAAGCAAAACTACAATTAGAAGCAGAAAAAACTGGTGTACCGATTTTTAAATTTAATAAAGAAAACTTTTTATTAAATAAAGGTTTTAATCTTCTTCCAGAACCAACTCCTAATGATCTTTTTTTTGATATTGAGGGTGTCCAAGATTATGTTTATCCAGGTAAATTAGAGTATCTTTTTGGAATTTATTATGAGGAAAAAGGGGAGAAAATTTTTAAGCCATTTTGGGCTCATGATAAAGAAGATGAAAAAAAGAGTGTTATTGAATTTTTCAAATTTACAAACGCGCATTTCAAAAAATATCCAAAAGCAAAAATTTATCATTATGCCCCCTATGAAATAGTTGCATTAGAGAGATTAACTTCTCTTTATAAAGTTAATAGTGTTGATTATGATCATTATTTAAATTTAGGTAAATTTGTTGATTTATTTAAAATTGTTAAACAAGCAATTTATGTTTCACAAAAAAGTTACTCAATAAAAGATATTGAAAAGTACTATGATTTTAAAAGAGAAGGTGAAATTTTAAAGGGCGATATATCTGAAGAATTTTATATACGATGGACTCAAAATAAAGACCAAAAATTATTAGATAAAATTGAGGAATATAATAAGCAAGATTGCGAGTCTACGTATAAACTAAGGAAATGGTTACTTAGAATTAAACCTGAAGAAACAAAGTGGTTTGTTCCTGAAAGAGAGGAAATGGAGCTAAGACCATTTGAAGAAACTTTGTTAGAATATCAAGGTAAAATCAAAAATTCTAAAATCATTAATACTAAAATAGGCAAATTATTATTTGATATAATAGGGTTCTGGAACAGAGAACAAAAACCTCAATGGAGGTTACATTTTGATCGTAAAGATTTGTCAGACAGTGAACTACTTGAGGATACAGAGTGCATTGCAAATATGAAGCAAGTCTCATACTTCCAAGATAAAAAATCTTTCGTTTACAAATATATATTTCCAGAACAAGAATTTAAGTTAAAAAAAGGTCGATCAGTTATTATTGCAAATAATACTGATCCTAATAGAGCAGATTATGCTGGAAAAATTCAAGAACTTGATCACATAAATAAATCTTTATTATTAAGAAAAGGGATATCAAAAGATCAAAACAAATTACCAAGAATTTTATCAATAAGTGAAAAGGTAATGGAGCATGCAAGATTTGAGAATTTAAATAGAAATATTTATTTATTTTGTGAAAATGTTTTAAATAAAAAGGATGGTTTTGAGGCCATTAAAAGTTTTTTAAACAGAGATATACCAAGTATTAAAGGAAAGAAAGCAGGTGAAAAAATTATTGAAACTGAAAATTTCACGGATGAAATACCTAAAGTTATTAATAACTTAAATAATTCATATTTATATTTACAAGGCCCCCCAGGCTCTGGAAAGACATATCAAGCAGCGAACGCAATATTAGAATTAATTAAAAGAAATAAGAAGATAGCTATAACTGCAAATTCACATAAAGTTATTCATAATTTATTAGAAAGAATAGAAGGCTTGGCTAAAAACAAAAAACATACTTTCAAAGGTTTAAAAATGGGGAATGTAGAAAATGAAGATACTTTTTTTGATGGAAAATTTGTTAAAACAGAAAAAAATGAAAAACATTTTATTAATCAACTAAAAGATGACAAAACTTTACTTTACGCTGGTACAAAATACCATCTATCGCAAAAATATTATCAGAATAAATTAGATTATCTATTTGTTGATGAAGCATCTCAAATTTCTGTAGCTGATTTAGTTGCTCTTGGTGGTATTGCAAAAAATATAATTTTAGTTGGAGATCAAATGCAACTTGGTCAACCTGTTCAAGGTTCTCATCCAGGGGAGTCTGGTAAATCTGTTTTGGATTATTTGCTTCAAGGAAAAGATACTATACAGGATTCACACGGTGTATTTTTAAAGAAGACATATCGGTTACACCCTAATTTAAATAATTTTATTACTGAAAATTTTTATGAAAATAGACTTTTAATAAATGAAAAAAATATTAATCGAAAAATTGATTATAAAAAAAATAGTATAATTCAATCAGAAGGCATTCATACAATATTAATGAAACATGAGGATAGATCACAAACTTCTTTAGAGGAATTAGAAATAGTTAAAAAATTAATGGATCAATTAATTGGGAGCAAATTTAGAGATTTTGATAACTCTGAAAGAAAAATATCTGTCAATGATATTTTAATTGTAAGTCCTTTTAATGCTCAAGTAAATTTCTTGAAATCAAGACTTCACAAAGATGCTAAAATTGGAACTATAGATAAATTTCAAGGTATGGAAGCGCCCATTACAATTATCAGTATGACAAGTTCAAGTGTAGAAGATTTACCTAGAAATAAAAAATTCTTTTTTAATAGAAATAGACTTAATGTTGCAATTTCTCGAGCACAATGTTCGTCAATTATTTTAATGAATCCAAAATTATTAGAGGCACCTCCTTCAGATTATGAGGAATTTAAATTATTAAATTACTTTCAAAAATTGATGAAATTTGAAAAGAAAATAGCTATAAATTAAATATGGACTCAAACCCACATAATTTAAAAACTGTTGATGAAAAACCATCTGGTTATTTAGATGCCGATGAGTTTATTGCATTTTGTAATAGAAAAAAAATTATTATTAAAAGAAAAGATAATCTTCCTCGTTTTTGCAAAAATAATGATATTAAAATGATCAAAATCAAAAGAATTGGATCATCAGGCTCCACACCCACGTGCTATAGAATTCCAAGTGAGAGCAAAATCAATGAAATTATTAATAATTTAAAGAGCAATAATAATAGTCTTTTAGGGAGAGAAATTGTTAAAAAGAAAAAAGAAAAGATATTAGAAGTATTTGATAAAGCTGAAGATCAGACTGAAAGCAGAACTTCTATTGCAGAAAAAGTTTCAGAAATATTAGGTACACCTTGTAATAGAAAATTAGTTAGAAGTGTATTAGACCAAAAAAGATCATCCAAACTTAATAAATTAAAAAAAATATCTTAATAAATAATATTAAGATTAAATTTTGTTACATTAGCTCATTGACATTAGTTTTAAAAAACTTATGTAGGAATTATGATAAATACTTTTAATGATAATGATTTTGAAGATAAAATTAAAAAAGAGGAAATCTCTGTAATACAATTCAGCGCGTCATGGTGCTCGCCCTGCAAGGCGTTGACACCTGTATTAGATAAGTTAAGTGGAGATTATGAAGGTAAAGCGAACTTCTGGTATGCAGATGTTGAGGAGGGCGCCTTGAACACCGGTAGTATAATGGGAATCCGAGGGGTTCCATCCACGATTCTATTTAAGCGGGGCGTCGAGGTAGACAGATTGATTGGCTTTCCAGGAGAAGCTAAAGTTAAAGAATTCCTTGATAAGAACATATAAACTTTAAATTAGTTCAAGTTTAATATCTCTCCAACTAAGTAGAGGCTTCCAACTATCAAGGTGATTGTATTCTTATTAGAGGAGTTTAATTTTATACTTTGTTCAATACTATCTGCTAATTTAAAATCAATATTCAAATGACTTAATTTGTTTTTAAGTTCTTCTTTATTAATTCCATTTTCTTGATTAGGAATATCTATCAGAGTTGCTGAGCCAATTGTGCCTTCAAAACATTTCATAAATTCAAGATGATCTTTGTCTTTAAGCATTCCGCATATTATATTTACTTCTTCATTCTGAGATTTGATCCATTTTGCAATTGATAAAGCTGCTGAAATATTATGACCCCCATCAATTACTAATCTGTTATTTCCAGCAATATTTTTTAATTTTCCGTTTTTAATTTCCTGTAGCCGACCTTTTAGATCAATTTTTTGAATTCCTTTTTTAATAGCATCATCTGTAACATTAAATAATTTTCTAGATGCATTAATAGCGGTACTAATATTATAAAGCTGGTGCTCTCCAAGTAAATTTGGTTCAGGCAATACCAGTTCACCTAATTCGTCTTGATACTGTATAAAACCATTTTCAGATCTTGAAATATTAAAATCTTGACCAAAATAAAATTTATTGGATTTGTTTTTCTCTAAAGCTTTTTCAATTTTTTCTTTTATTTCTTCATTTACTTGCTTATTCACAAATATATTAGAGTTTAAAAGCTTAGATGTTTTTTCATAAATAACCCCATCAATTGATTTATTTTCTAGCCATTGATAGTGATCTGAATGACATACTCCTAAGAGTGTGCAAATATTTTTTTTGAATACAGAACTTGGGTCCATTCTGAAAAATAGTCCAGATTCGATAATATTTATATTATCTTTATAATTTTCAGCATATTTATAAAAAGCACATGTCAAAATCTCAAATACAGTTGCCTCATTATCGCCTAGTGCCTCCTCAGTATCATTTAACAATTTAATCAAATCATCTTCAGATATTTCTTTATCATTAAATATAAAACGTTCAGTGTATGATTGTAGATGTGGGGAGGTGTATAAGTTACATTTACACCCAGCTTCATTTAGGATAGCTTTTAAGCTATAAGCCATTGATGCCTTGGAATTTGTTCCAACCACATTGATAACATTTTGAAGTTTTTCGTGAGGATTACCCAAAGAATTTAATAAGCTATAGGTCCTCTCTAATGATAAGTCTATTTTTTTTTTATGATGCTTCTCGAGCTTTGATACTAAGTTCTGTAGTTTCATTTTGTTCAGAACTTATATCAGAATTTTTCTTTAACAATATGGATAATAATGTTTCTAATGTTTTTGGTATATCTTTTCTTTCAACAACTAAATCTACTTGACCTTTATCTCTCAAATATTCTGAGGTCTGGAAGTTCATCGGTAAGGCCTCCTTGACGGTCCCCTCAATAACTCTTTTTCCAGCGAATGCCACCGTCGCACCGGGCTCTGCTAAGTGTAAATCACCTAACATTGCATATGATGCAGTGATACCTCCGGCGGTGGGATCTGTTAATACTACTATGTATGGTATTTTATTTTTCTTTAATTCATTAATTGCGAGCGTTGTACGGGGCATTTGACTTAATGATATCATTCCTTCTTGCATACGCATTCCTCCCCCCGCCGTAAATACCACTAATGGATGTTTATTCTCTATAGCATGTTGTGCAGCTGCTAAAAAGGCCTCTCCCTCTGCACTGGCCACTGAGGCGCCTAGGAAACCAAATTCTGATGCAATTGCTGTTATATTAATTTTGTTAAGTGCACCTGTTGCAACAACCATACTGCAATCTAATCCAGTATTTT
>ENA-OSEY01002122-OSEY01002122.1-marine-metagenome-genome-assembly--contig:-NODE-2122-length-13042-cov-3.033938_pt1 | contig 13042 bp, 13 predicted proteins | sample MGYA00248465_ERZ534230 | MGnify/ENA primary metagenome ERZ534230 (study PRJEB26409, sample SAMN06344110) | marine metagenome | isolation source: Sea water from surface | place: Atlantic Ocean:Southern... | reverse complement strand
TGATTTAAAGCGCGGCGTCGCAGCAGTATGTATTGGTGGTGGAGAGGGTACCGCAATTGCAATAGAGCGTGCATAGTAATTATCTATTTTATGGCAATAAAAAAATTAAAAATTTTTATTTTTACCGACTTAGCGGGTTCGGCATGTAAAGTTTCTGGAAATTTAAATTCAAATTTTATTTATTTGTGACTCGAAGGTGAGCATATTTTTTTTGACGTTCAAACCCCAGTGATACCCGCCCAGTTCACCGTTTGCTCTTAAAACGCGATGGCATGGTATAAGCCAGCACAACGGATTTTTTCCAATAGCTGTAGCAACAGTTCGAACTGACTTTGGTTTTCCAATATGTTTCGCTAGCGTCGTGTAGCTTATCACTTTTCCAAATGGAATCTTCAATAACGCTTTCCAGACTTGAATCTGGAGTTTGCTGCCTATCAGACAAAGCTCAACTCGTTTAGTTTGATCCAAAATAGATTTGAACTCTTTATCTGAAAAAATTGTATCTTTTTTGTAACTTGCTTTAGGCCACCTTAGTTTCATATCATCTAATGCAGCATCTCTACCAAAATGATCACAAAAAGCTAATCCACAGAGCCCTATTTCGTTACTCATAATGAGTGTTTCGCCAAAGTAAGAGGTTGTAAACTGGTAGGAGATTTTAGGGAGGCTCATACTGTCTTTATTGCAACTTTTTGAGTAACAGAATTCATGCAATGTGATCTTTTGATTTTGTTTGGATTTAATTAGATCTGTTGTAAAAATTTCTGACATTTCGATATAGCTTAATTTGGAGTCTTTCATTCACTTAGTATTTGGCCTTTAAAAATTTATCCTTGAACCAAAATAGACTAAGCACTTGTATAATTATATTTAAAAATGCATCAGACGATTATGGTCAAGCAAAAAGCCTGTTTAATAAGAGACCCGGAAATGCGAAGGAAAAGATGCATGAAAAAATACAATGTATTGGGCATTGGAAATGCCGTTGTTGATGTCATCAGTCAAAGTTCGGATATATTTCTTAAAAAAATGAAGATTGAAAAGGGGATAATGCAGCTCGTAGATCGCGATCGAGGAGAGTTACTTTACAATTCAATGGACAATAGAAAACAAGCGCCAGGTGGTTCCGTTGCAAATACTATTGCGGGCATTGGAGCACTTGGACTTAAAACTGGGTTCATAGGTAAAGTGGGAAATGATGAATTAGGAAACTTTTACCGGAGCACCATGGAGGAAAATGGAACTGATTTTGTAAATGAACTTATCGATAAAAGTGACCTGCCAACGTCTCGCTCGATGATTTTTGTATCAGATGATGGCGAGAGGTCGATGAATACTTATCTTGGTATCTCAGCTGAATTAGGTCCAGAGGATGTCAATTTAGAAGTGGCATCGAATGCAGAAATAGTTTTTTTGGAAGGTTATCTGTTCGATAAAGATAAAGGAAAAGAGGCCTTCATAAAGTTAGCTAAAGAGTGCCGAACGGCAGGCGGTTTGTCGGGCATAGCGATTTCGGACCCGTTCTGTGTAGAAAGACATCGGTCAGATTTTCTGAGTTTAATAAAAAATGAGTTGGATTATGTTATCGGCAACAAAGAAGAAATAATGGCTTTATTTGAAACAGACAATTTTGAAAGCGCTCTATCAAAAGCTGCTAATATTTCGCCTCTCGTGGTTTGCACGCGATCTTCAGAGGGTGTAACGGCAATCCAAAATGGAAATCGTGTAGATTTTAAGGTCAATCCTATTACTCCAGTTGATGCAACTGGGGCAGGCGATCAGTTTGCTGCAGGATTTTTATATGGTTTGGCGAATGATAGTGATTTAGAAATATCCTGTTCGATGGGTTGTATTTGTGCAGAAGAGGTAATAGGGCATGTGGGCCCTAGACCTGAGATAAGTTTAATTAGCAAGTTTTCAGAAATGGGCTTGATTTAGAAAAAATAAAATTTGTTAGTTAATATCAGTAAAGAGTGTCAAAGACAGTAGAAATTCTAAGGTAGGAAAAATGGGCTATAATTACGACGAAAACAATATTTTTGCAAAGATTTTACGAGGAGAAATTCCAAACAAAACTGTTCTTGAGACAGCTCACAGTTTAGCCTTCGAGGATATAAGCCCTGCTGCTCCTGTTCATATTCTGATCATACCTAAAGGGCCATATGTTTCCGTTGATCACTTTGCTGATGAGGCAACTGATGAAGAGATTATTGATTACACTAGGGCCATCGGTGAGGTATGCAAAATTACCGGTGTTCAACCCTCATCTGGCGGAACGGGGTTCCGTTCAATAGCAAATACTGGCTCAGATGCGGTTCAAGAAGTTCCACACTTTCACACACATATAATAGGTGGACGCAATTTAGGTAGAATGATATCTCAGCCCTAAAGGTGTTCAGGCTAAAAACTACTAAAATTAAATAAATAGATTAAGAGAAATTAAATGTCACTAGAGGCACCTGAAGTAAAAATTGTTGATACTTATCGAGTGTCCTGTGATGGCGGTGAGGGAGCTCTAGGGCATCCTCGAGTTTGGCTTCAAATTCCCCGAGAGCAAGGTTGGATAGAATGCCCCTACTGCGATTGTAGGATACAACATAAAGATTTTTTCTTAAAGACTGAACGAAATGATCAATAAAAAATGGTCTAAGTTAATTTTAAGACTAAAAGTGATAGTCACTTTTTAGAGACTAGTCTATTCTATCTGAGATATTGGGAGTTCGTTATGGGTTTTGGAAAAGGGCATCATTTACACTTGATTGACGGCTCAGCCTTTATTTTTAGAGCATACCATGCTCTTCCACCGCTAACAAGAAAATCAGATGGTTTGCCGGTTGGCGCTGTTAGTGGATTTTGTAATATGCTTAACCGCTATATAGAGGATAATGATGGGCCTGATGCTCCCACGCATGTTGCAGTAATTTTTGATCATTCCAGTTTCAGTTTTAGAAATAACATTTATGACGGTTATAAGGCAAATCGTCCACCTGCACCTGAAGACCTAGTTCCTCAATTTCCTTTGACGCGAGAAGCCACTAAAGCGTTTAATATCGCCTGTGAAGAAATGGAAGGTTTTGAGGCAGATGACATGATCGCTACTCTAGCCTTCAGGGCTCGTGACGCAGGGGGTCGTGTCACAATTATAAGTTCTGATAAAGATTTGATGCAATTAGTTGGTAACGGCATTGAAATGTATGATGCCATGAAAAATAAACGTATCGACAGAGAAGGTGTATTTGAAAAATTTGGTGTATATCCAGACCGAGTTATTGATGTTCAAGCGCTAGCAGGTGATAGCGTGGATAATGTGCCTGGCGCTCCTGGCATAGGCATTAAAACTGCTGCTACTTTAATCAATGAATTTGGTGATCTTGACGAATTATTACGGCGATCAGATGAAATTAAACAGCCTAAAAGGCGACAAGCGCTTATAGATAATGCAGAACAAATTAAAATATCACGAGAACTCGTTACACTAGACTGCCATACGCCATTAAAATTCGAACTTGACGATCTTGAATTTAGTGCACCTGTTCCAGAAAAATTATTAGATTTTTTGACAAAAATGGAATTCAGAACGCTGACGAAACGTATTGCGCAAAAATTTGACGTAGAAATCCCAAAATCTGATACTTTGGAACCCGATAAAAATATCATCCACTCAGAACAAATTCCGTTTGATACAAAAAAATATGAGTACATCAAGACGTCTGAACAGCTCCAAACTTGGATTAATAAAATTTATGAAACTGGATATGTGGCTATAGATACGGAGACTACTTCGTTAAATGATATGTTGGCTGAGTTAGTTGGCATTTCGTTGGCAATAGAAGTTGGTTCGGCTTGTTATATCCCCATTGGTCACAAAGAGGGGCAAAATGATGATCTTTTCGAAAATTCCAAATTGGTTGAAGGGCAACTTGATTTAGAATTTGTTTTGGAATGTCTGAAGCCAGTTTTAGAAGATGACAGTATCCTTAAAATTGGGCAAAATATTAAGTATGATGCAAAGGTTTTGAGCCACTACGGGATCGACGTCACTGTCTTTGATGACACAATGCTTTTGTCGTATGCCATGCATGGTGGATTACACAACCATGGAATGGATGCTCTATCAGAGCGGTATTTAGATCATTCACCAGTTGCTATAAAAACGCTTATTGGGACGGGAAAATCAGCAATTACTTTTGATAAAGTTAAGATAGAGGATGCGGTAACTTATGCAGCTGAGGATGCTGATATCACAATAAGACTTTGGAAAATTTTTAAGCAAAAATTACATCGATCTAAGGTGACTAAAGTTTATGAAACTTTAGAAAGGCCTTTAGTCTCAGTCCTAGCTCAAGTTGAGCGAAATGGAATTAAAGTGGATCGGGAAACATTAAGTCGAATGTCAAATGCGTTCGCCCAAAAAATGGCTGGTCTTGAGGCTGAAATTTATGAATTGGCTGGTGAATCTTTTAATGTGGGAAGCCCAAAGCAACTGGGTGAAATCATGTTTGATAAGCTGGGTTACGAAGGTGGGAAAAAGGGTAAAAATGGAGCTTATGCAACTGGTGCAGACATACTCGAAGATCTGGCGATGAGTTATGATTTCCCCAAAAGAGTGCTTGATTGGCGGCAATTAAGCAAACTTAAATCTACTTATACTGACGCACTACAAGATCATATAAATCCAAACACTGGCCGTGTTCATACTTCATATTCTATTGCTGGAGCAGTTACCGGTCGATTATCTTCAACTGAGCCTAACCTACAAAACATACCAGTCAGGACAGAAGACGGACGGCGAATTCGAGAAGCATTTGTCGCTGAAAATGGTAATATTTTGGTAAGCCTAGATTATAGTCAAATTGAACTAAGAATTTTAGCTCATATAGCGCAAATTGATGCCCTTAAGCAGGCATTTCATGATGACTTAGACATTCATGCCATGACAGCTTCAGAAATGTTTGATGTGCCTCTAGATGAAATGACATCTGAAATTCGTCGTCAGGCAAAAGCGATAAACTTTGGGGTAATCTATGGAATTTCCGGTTTTGGGCTGGCAAGGAATTTACGTATTCCGCGTTCTGAAGCGCAAGGTTTTATAGATCGTTACTTTGAAAGGTTTCCTGGAATAAAGGAATATATGGATAAGACTGTAAAATTCAGTAAAGAAAATAACTACGTAGAAACGCTATTTGGCAGAGTAATTCACACGCCCGAGATAAATGCAAAGGGCCCAATGGCTGGTTTTGCAAAAAGAGCGGCTATTAATGCCCCTATTCAGGGCACTGCCGCTGATATTATTCGGCGTGCGATGATTAGAGTACCAGACGTAATAAAAGATTTACCAGCAAAAATGCTTCTTCAGGTACACGATGAATTGTTATTTGAAGTTAAAGAAGAGTATTGTGAGGATTTGATTGCTAAGGTCCAGTCCATCATGGAAGAAGCGTCACTTCCTTTTTTGAAAATGGATATACCCTTGTCAGTTGATGCTGGGCGCGGAATGAATTGGGCAGAGGCGCATTAGAAATGATGATAATTGACAATCTTCAATATGCGAATTGGTCAGAAAAAATATTTAAGCAGATGAGAGAAGGTAAAGTGGACGCCGTTCATGTAACCATCTCTTACCATGAGACATTTCGCGAAACAGTTTTAAATTTTGAAAAATGGAACCGTTGGTTTGAAAAATATTCCAATTTGATAGTCAAGGGCTCTACTGCAGCAGATATTGATTTAGCAAAAAAAACAAATCGAACAGCCATATTTTTTGGTTTTCAAAATCCTTCACCTATAGAAGACGATATTGGTTTGATTGAAATTTTGTATACCCTTGGGGCCCGCTTCATGCAGCTGACTTACAATAATCAATCTTTACTAGCTACCGGATGCTATGAAGACCATGATGCCGGCATTACTAGGATGGGCAAACAGGTTATTAAAGAAATGAATCGGGTGGGAATGGTTGTAGATATGAGCCACTCTGCAGATCAGTCGACTATTCAAGCAGCGGAGATATCCGAGCGCCCAATAGCAATAACCCACGCTAACCCTTTTTCATGGCATCCTGCACTTAGAAACAAGCGGGACAAAGTAATAGAGGCTGTCATATCGAATGGGGGAATGATTGGTTTCTCTTTATATCCCCATCATTTAAAAAATGGTTCCAAATGCTCTTTATCTGATTTTTGTTCAATGGTTGCTCAGTCAGCTGAAAAATACGGTATTGGAAGCCTCGGTATTGGGTCAGATCTTTGCCAAGATCAACCCGATAGTATCGTAGAGTGGATGAGAGTCGGGCGTTGGAGCAAAACAATTGATTATGGTGAGGGTTCTGCTGATAATCCAGGATTCCCAAAACAGCCAGACTGGTTTTCAGATAATAGAGACTTTAAAAATATCGAAAATGGTTTAGTCGAAGTTGGCTTTGATAAAACTGAAATTGAGGCCATTATGGGAAAAAATTGGTACAATTTTTATAACGATAATTTTATAGGTTTAGACTGAATTATCTAAATCTTTTGATTTGATAATCGGAAAAAAAGAAGAAGCGGACTCAATTCCGAACCAATCTTCGTTGTCGTGTTTTTTATGTTGTCCAATTTCAACAAGGCGATAGAATGTCTTCCGATCTATCAGCGCATCCAAGCCGTTACGAATATGGATATATGGGGCAGGCTCATCTGATACGGCATCCCTTTCTACGCGTATTGGATTTTTAGCGTTTGCGATAACTTGGTCGCCTACATGAGTCTCAAATTTAAGCGCCTTTTCCCCATTAATTTTAATCTCATTGAAATCAACTGCAATAAAAGGGGCATCATCCACTTGTATTCCAACTTTTTCCACGGGAGTGACAAGAAAGTATTTGCCATCTTCAACTTTTAATATTGATGAAAATAATTTTACGAGCTCAAACCTTCCAATTGGGGTTCCCAAATAAAACCAAGTACCATTTCTCGCAATACGAATATCTAAGTCGCCGCAAAATGGTGGGTTCCAACTCATAACGGGGGGTGAATTTTGAGATTTTGTTGCGGCACGCGCCGCTTCCGCGATTCCTTCGGCACTTGGAGTAATAGCTTTTTTATTATTCATTGTTTGTACAAAACCTTTTTTCTTTACTTTATGCGGATTTGATATGGTTGCCAAATCATCAAATTGGTTATATTAGTTTACCAATTATAGAGAAACACAATGTATTTAACCGACCCAGACCCTACTATTTTAGCAAAAAAAACGCAGCTAGTTGATAAGCTTCTGTCATTTTTACCTCGGGATGCTGTTATTGATGATCCTCGCGAGACACTCGCATATGAGTGTGATGCATTGTCTGCTTACAGATGCCCTCCAATGGTTGCAGTTTTACCTCGTACCACTGAGGAGGTGGCCAAGATAGTAAAAATATGCTGGGACTTAGATGTGCCTGTCGTTCCCCGTGGTTCTGGCACGTCACTGGCTGGGGGAGCACTACCTACAGGCGATAGTTTAGTGCTTGGTGTCGCTCGAATGAACGAAACTTTAGAAGTTGATTACCCAAATAGATTAATGCGTGTACAGACGGGACGTACCAATTTAAGCGTAACCGGAGAAGTTGAAAGTGATGGCTTCTTTTATGCACCAGATCCATCAAGTCAGCTTGCATGTGCTATCTCAGGAAATATTGCCATGAATTCTGGCGGGGCACATTGTCTAAAGTACGGGGTAACTTCAAATAACCTTCTTGCAGTAAAAATGGTAACGATGCAGGGCGAAATTATAGATTTAGGTGGCTCACATTTAGACTCATCTGGTTATGACTTACTTGGTTTAGTTTGTGGGTCTGAGGGACAACTAGGAATTGTCACAGAGGCTACTTTACGCATTTTGCACAAGCCGGAAGGAGCACTACCCGTTTTGATTGGTTATAACGACAGCCAAGTGGCAGGGCAATGCGTGTCAGATATTATAAAAGCTGGTGTTCTACCGGTTGCAATTGAGTTTATGGATAGGCCCTGTATTCGTGCTACAGATGCCTTCTCTCAAGCTGGTTATCCAGATTGTGAAGCTTTGTTAATTGTTGAAGTAGAAGGATCTGATTTAGAGATAGAAGAGCAATTAACAAAAATTGTTGAGATTGCAAAAACACATGACCCGGTAGAATTACGCCGAGCAAAAAATAATGACGAAGCCAATAGAATTTGGCTCGGGCGAAAATCTGCATTCGGTGCTATGGGTCAAATTAATGATTATATGTGTCTTGATGGTACGATTCCGGTTTCAAAACTTCCTTTTGTCCTTAAACGTATTTCTGAAATGAGTAAAGAATTTGGATTGGATGTTGGTAATGTATTTCACGCTGGCGATGGCAATATGCACCCACTCATATTGTATAATGCAAATAAACCAGGTGATCTGGAAACTTGTGAAGCCTTTGGGGCTGAAATTTTGAAATTATGTGTAGAAGTCGGTGGGTGTTTAACTGGTGAACATGGCGTTGGTATTGAAAAGCGTGATCTGATGCATATCCAATACTCAGTAGATGATCTAGAAGCCCAAATGGCTATAAAAGATGTTTTTGACCCCAAATGGCTACTTAATCCAACAAAAGTTTTTCCTTTAGATGCATCTGCTGAAAGGCGCGCAAACGCATCGAAAGAGACAGCTGCATGACAGCGGTAACCCTGACGCCAGGCTCTGAAAGTGATATTCGGGAAGTTTTACTCAGTGAGACTGAGCCACTACACATTGCTGGAGGCCAGTCGCGGTTGGAAGCCACTGAAAAAAAAATTATTTCAACCGCTCAATTAAATGGAATTGTAGAATACGAACCAGGTGCCTTAACAATGGTTGCAAAAGCAGGCACGCCCCTATCGGTAATAAAAGACACGCTAAAAAAAGAAAATCAGCAACTTGCATTTGAACCTCCTGAGATGAAGCATCTTTTGAGGTTAACCGGCAACTCAACGATTGGTGGCGTATTTGCAACAAATGCGAGTGGATCACGCCGCATCCAAGTGGGAGCAGCCAGAGACCATTTATTGGGTGTACGATTTGTTGATGGATTGGGGAGAATATTAAAAAATGGCGGGCGTGTCATGAAAAATGTGACAGGTTACGATCTAGTCAAGCTCATGGCAGGAAGCTGGGGCACTTTGGGAGTAATAACAGAAGTTTCATTCAAAGTTCTTCCAATAGCTGAAACTCAGTCAACGCTCAAAATAAATTCTTGTGACGCTAATATTCTTACTAAGGCGATTAATACGCCTTATGATATTTCAGGCACCTTTTATGATGTTGGGTCGGGGGTGGCTTATATCCGAGTTGAAGGGTTTTTTAAGTCAGTAAAATACAGGGTTGATCGGCTGCTTAGGGAGTTTTCTGATTTTGAAGTTGATATTTTAGAGATGGAAGAAAGCAAAAAGTTTTGGCAAAATGTAAATGATTTAGAATTTTTAAAACCGAATAAAGGTGATCTATGGCGGGTTTCTGTAAAGCCCACTGATGGTTCAAAAATAATCGAAATGTTGGACCCTAAAATTGGCTTTCTTGATTGGTGCGGTGGGCTTGTCTGGATAGGAGTGGATCAAGGTTTTGATGTTCGTGCGAAAATACAAAAAGTAGCAGGTCATGCAATGTGTTTGCTTGGGGATTTTGAACAATTTCATCCAAGTTCTACATTAGAAAAGACACTAAGCAAGTCTATCCGGAATAAGTTCGATCCTAAAATGCTTTTTAATCAAGAAATATTAAACTAATGCAGACTTTTTTCGAAAAAGAACAACTCACAGATTTAGATTTTAAAAGGTCAAATGAAATTCTACGATCATGTGTGCACTGTGGGTTTTGTACTGCGACATGTCCGACTTATCAGGTTTTAGGAGATGAGCTTGATAGCCCAAGGGGGAGAATTTATTTAATAAAGGAAATGTTGGAGTCGGGAAGGACGCCAGATAAAAAGACAGTTACTCATATTGATAGATGTTTGTCTTGTCTGGCTTGTATGACTACTTGCCCCTCTGGTGTCCACTACATGCATCTTGTTGACCATGCTCGCGCCTACATAGAGGACAAATATAAAAGACCTTTAGATGAGAGGTTTTTGAGATGGTCTTTGAGTAAAATTTTACCATATCCAACGAGGTTTCGGATTGCTCTAGTAATGGCAAAACTGGCTAAGCCGTTTTCGTGGCTCATACCAGATCTACGATTAAAAGCGATGATTGAGATGGTTCCAAAAAAAATACCTGGGATTAGTTTGAACGATGATCCACAGACCTTCTTTCCTGATATAGATAAAAAAATGCGAGTAGCTTTAATGACTGGCTGTGCACAAAGAGCATTGGATACAGATATAAATGACGCCACAATTAGAGTATTGAAACGCTTCGGCTGCGAAGTTGTCATATCTGAAGGCCAGGGTTGCTGCGGATCGCTAAGTCATCACATGGGAAAAACAAACGATGCACAATCTGCAGCATTAAAAAATATCGATGCTTGGCATTCAGAACTTAAAAACAATGGTTTGGACGCCATCGTTATTAATACAAGCGGCTGTGGGACGACTGTTAAAGACTATCACCATATGTTTAAAGGAACTGAGCATGAGGAAAAGGCCAAGGCTATTGCGGGCTTGGCTAAGGATATTTCTGAAGTTTTAGTTGGATTGGATCTTCCTGAGCAGGCAGAAAATCAAATTAATATAGCTTATCATTCAGCCTGCTCTTTGCAGCATGGGCAACAAATAAGTAGCTATCCAAAGGATATGCTCAAAAAGTGTGGCTACAAAATTAGCGAACCGAAAAATTCTCACCTTTGCTGTGGGTCTGCAGGCACATATAACTTGTTACAGCCAAAAATCTCACAAGAACTAAAAGATAGAAAAATTCAGAGCCTAGAAGCAAAAAATCCCGATATAATTGCAGCTGGGAATTTGGGCTGTATGATGCAGATCTCCTCCTCGACAACTATTCCAGTAGTCCACACAGTCGAACTAATTGATTGGGCAACGGGAGGACCTAAACCCAATAAATTAAAGAATTAAAATTGGCTAAACTTCTTCAGATTTAAAAATTATGTAGATAAATTTTGTAGCTTCTTGAAATTTATTTTTTTATCCCCACATCTGTGACGAGGCGCCAGATAGGGCCTCTAAACATTAACCGCCTGCGCCGATTTACGGGCAGGTGCAAATTGGAATCGCTCATAGGAGGATATACAATGAGACAATTTGATTTTTCACCACTTTACAGAGCCACTGTAGGGTTTGACCAAATAGCCGATATGTTTGATCGGGTTCTGACTTCAGATACTCAAACATCTAGTTACCCCCCATATAACATAGAGAAAATCGATGAAGATGCATATCGTATCTCCGTGGCAGTAGCTGGTTTTTCAGAAGCTGACCTAAATGTTGAGGTTAGAGAGAACTCCTTGATTATTTCGGCGGGAAAAACAGACGAAAAACAAAAGAATTACTTGCATAGAGGTATTGCAACCCGCAGTTTTGAGCGTCGTTTTCAGCTGGCCGATCATGTACATGTAAATGGCGCAAACCATTCAGATGGGATGCTTCACATAGATTTAAAAAGAGAAGTACCGGAGGCTTTGAAACCCAGAAAAATCCATATTTCCAATGGTTCTTCGAAACAAACGATTGAGGCGCTAGCTAGCTAACCTAATTTTGAAAGCGCTGGCTACTCTGCCGGCGCTACCACCGCAATAATAGGTCCGATATCGAAACCAAAATCTATTCGATTAAGTTTTGGTGAGTAGAGCCTGGATATATTACCATCCAAATAAAGGGCGTTATCAATTTCTAAACGATCTAAGAACGTACTAGCAAAGTGATGAAAATTCACTGCTTGATTTGAAATTAAAAATATTGCTTTTGATCCGTCTCTGCTAATGCCAACTCCGCTTCGTACGAATTTCGAAGTTCCATTTTTAATGAATTTTGGGTGAATTTTACCATCAATGACTAATAGAGGACCCGATTGTGTAGCGTATTGGCACTGTATTTTTCTTGTCGCAAAACTTTCTGTTTCTAGGATTAGAAATTCTTTATTGTTAAAGCAAAATACACCGTTAGGTAATAATCCAAAGTTACCAGGTCCATCCGAAATAATTAAAGGCGAAAACTCCTTGAAGTTTTCGACATACATTCCAACTGGAGATCTATCGGCGTGGTACATTCCGCCATTAGTAGCAAAAATAATATTGAGACGTTCCTCTTTTAGGAAATTATCTAATTTTTGGAACTGTCCGTAAATATTTCCAGTTTTGTCATATAAAAATAGACGAATGTCATCTTCTGGTATTTTGGCTGTACAAGCTGTGAAGGGTGCTTCTTGGAATTTAAAATCTTGGCACTCAGCTGACCAAACGGGGGTAAGCCATAACACTAAGACAATGATAAAAACTTTCATTTAGTATTCAAATCCCGTTTGATATTTTCTTGACTAAAAAGTCTTCTTGTCTCGTCCATTCTGTCGAACGTTTCATCTAAGCGAAACCTCAAGTCAGGAGTATATTTCAATGTTAATTTTTTGGATATTGACCTCCGGATCTCGGATTTGTTTTTTGCCAACAGTGCAATCAAATCCTCACCTCCTTCTCCGCCTAGTGGGCAAACATAAGCTGTTGCAATTTTAAGATCTGGAGATGCAGATACTTCACTGACTGTTACAGATATTCTATTTAAATCAGGATCATGAATTATGCCTTGCATTAATATTTCCGATAGTGCTCTCCTTATGAGCTCTCCCACCCGTAGCTGCCTTTGGGATGGCCCGGAGTTATCATTAAATTTATTCTTTGCCATTTCTTATAATATATTACCTTAATATTGATCTTTGCCAAACGAGTGCAGGCACGTTATGGACAGTATAGCATAGTACTAGGGACGTAAAATGACTGATTTACTGAAAGTAGTGATAACTGGCGCTTCGGGACGTATGGGCCAAACACTTGTTAGTCTAATAACAAAAAGTGACAAACTGGAACTTGTAGGAGCGATAGAACGTTTAAACCACGAATGGGTTGGACAGGATATAGGTGTTGCAATGGGGGG
>ENA-OSEY01002119-OSEY01002119.1-marine-metagenome-genome-assembly--contig:-NODE-2119-length-13049-cov-2.484120_pt1 | contig 13049 bp, 10 predicted proteins | sample MGYA00248465_ERZ534230 | MGnify/ENA primary metagenome ERZ534230 (study PRJEB26409, sample SAMN06344110) | marine metagenome | isolation source: Sea water from surface | place: Atlantic Ocean:Southern... | reverse complement strand
ATATTTCTTTATCCATAGCTATAGATGAAGCAACAACACCAGAGTGGGTATATGGAATTTTAAATTTCTCTAAAATACTTTGGATATATCCATCCTCTCCAAATTGACCATGCAATGCATTAAAAATTATATCAGGTTTAAATTTTTTGATATTTAAAGATAAAGATCTATCTGGTTCAGAAATCTGAATTTTATATCCATTTTTTTTTAGCTCTTTTGCAACCTGTTTACCTGTATCAAGACTTATTAATCTCTCCTTTGATATTCCACCCGAAAGTATTAGTATTTTTTTTTTCAATTTATTCTAAAATTTTAATTTCAGTTTCTAACTTTACACCTGTTTTCTCAAAGACATTTTTTGAGACATATTCAATCAAATTCTTCATGTCTTTAAATTTAGCATTACCTTTATTTACAAAAAAATTACAGTGTTTTTCTGAAATATATGCATCACCAAAAGAAATATCTAATGGAACAGACTCTTTTATTAGTTCCCAAACCTTTTTTTCAGATTGATCTAAAGGGTTTTTAAAAGTACTTCCGCTAGTTTTAATTCTTGTTGGTTGTGCTTTTTCTTTTTTTTCTTTTAAAAAATTCATTTCATTTTGGATTAATTCTTTTTCTTTCTTAAACGCTTTAAAGGAGGCGCTTAAAAAAATAAGGTCATCAGATAAACCGCTATCTCTGTATTTAAAATTTATATCTTTTGCAGGTATAGTTATTACCTGGCCAGATTTAGTAACTGCTTGAATCGAAATTAGAATATCTTTAAATTCTCTATTAAAACAGCCAGCATTCATTTTAATTCCACCGCCAACTGTACCTGGTATACAAGACAAAAATTCAAAACCACCTAAACTATTTTCTAATGCAAATTCTGATAATGCTTTGTCACTAACAATACTTCCTGCAATAATTATATCATCTGACAGAACTGATAAATTATTAAAATTATTTGCAAGCTTGATTACTACACCGTCATATTTATCGTCAGTTATTAATGTGTTTGATCCTCCACCTAAGACAAAAATATTTTCTTTATTTTCTATTATTTTTAAAAATTTGATTAAATCTTTTAAATTATCTGCTTTAAAATAAATTTTAGCTTTACCACCAATATTAAACCAATTTTTTTTTTTTAAATCACAGTCTAGCTTTAGGTTTTGACCAAACTCTTCTGACAGTTCTTTCAAATTAGTTTTCATGATAAATATTTGGGTAACTCTCTCATCCAGCTTGAAATTGAACCAGCGCCCATACCAATGACAATTTTTTTTCCATAAATATTACTTTTTACATATTTTGCTAATTGCAATTGATCCTCGATCATTAATAATTCAACCCTCGAATTTTTGATAATTTGTTTTGCAAAACTAAGATAACTAAATCCGAGTTTCATTTTTTCACCAGCATTATAAATTGGAAATAAAATTACTTTATCAGCATCTCTAAAAGCGAAACTAAACTCTTTTTTTAAATCTTTTACTCTTGATATTCTATGGGGTTGAAAAATACATATCTTCTCATAACCTTTATAAACTTTCATTACCCCATTAAGTACTTCTCTTATCTCAGTTGGGTGATGTGCATAGTCATCAAAAAAATCAACATTATTAAAAGAAAAAATCTTATTAAATCTTCTTTGAACACCTTTAAAATTTTTAAGTCCTTTTTTTATGTCAAATATTGATATTCCAACAGTCAATGATACTGCAAGAGCAGCAACTGCATTTTTAATATTATGATTTCCAAGTAGAGGGATTATTATATTTTTTAAATATCGATTTTTTTTATTTGGTAATTTTATTAATAAATCAAATTTTGAAAATTCTTTAAATTGATTTATATTTTTTATAGAAAAGTTCGATTTAGGATCTTCACCGTATGTATAGAAATTTTTCTTTTTAATCCTTTTTATTAGATTTTTGTTATTCTTATCATCTAAACAGATAAATGATTTTCCAAAAGATGGAACCTTCTCAACAAAATCAATAAAATATTTATTTAATTTTTTCATCGAACTATAAAAATCCATGTGCTCTCTATCAATGTTAGTTATGATAGAGTAAGTTGGGGGAATAAATATAAAGCTACCATCAGACTCATCTGCCTCCAAAATAGACCAATCACTTTTACCTAATTTTGCTGTATTATTGATTGAATTTATAACTCCTCCATTAATAATCGTCGGGTCTATTTTTGTATTTTGAAAAATTGATGCAATTAAAGAAGTGGTTGTTGTTTTGCCGTGAGATCCGACAACTACAATATTTTTAGAAAGAGACACAATGTTTGCTAGCATTTCGCCTCTTTTGTATATTGGTAGACCTTTTGATTTTGCTTCAATTAATTCCGGGTTATTTTGTTTAATTGCTGAAGAAACAACCAAAATTGTAGCCTTACTTATATTCTGTTTTTTATGTCCAACGTAAACTTTGATTTTTTCTTTTCTAATCCTATTAATATTTTTATTATTTGAAATATCGCTTCCTTGAACTTTAAAACCTTTTCTCTTCATAATCATTGAAAGGCCACTCATCCCTATCCCACCTATACCAACAAAATGAATAACTTCTGATTTAGCTAATTCAATTTTCATTTAAAATTTCCAATAAATTTTGATTAACATTATTCCAAGTATTTTGATAATTTAATTTTTTTAGATTTTCTTTTTTTGCGACATAATCTTCGTCTTTCTTTGATATTTTTAACAATAATTCTTCAAATTTCTTTTTATCAAATTTTTTTTGATCAATTATCCAGCAACAATCTTTATCATAATAATATTTAGCATTTTCATATTGATGATTATCCTTAGAACTAGGAAGTGGTATGGCGATAAAAGGAACATTCATTAATGACATTTCAGCTAAGCTTGAAGCGCCTGACCTTGATATACATAAATCAGACTGTTTCATAAGTTCATTTAAATTTTGATCAAAACTAAAAACATTGCTTTCTATATTATTAATTTTATAAAAATTTTTTAAATAGTTTATGTTTTTTTCACTAGTTTGATGGATTACATTAATTAAGCAAGATTTTGAGACACTCAAAATTGATTCATTAATAAGTGTATCAAAAATTTTAGCTCCTTGACTGCCTCCAATAATCATAATAGTAAATAAATTTACATCTTTTTTATGTAAATTTGCTTCATAATATTTTTTTCTTATAAAAGGTTTTGAAATTTTTTTCTGATTTTCAAATTTTTTTGGATAATTTTTTAAGTTTATTGAATAACATATTAATTTTTTAGAAAAATTTAAAAAAAATTTATTCGCCTTTCCTAAAACCATATTTGGTTCAATTAAAAAAATTTTAATATTTAAAATTTTTGCTGCTAAACATAAAGGTAAGGACATGTACCCACCCGTTGAAATTAAGTAAGAAATTTTTTCTTTTTTTAATATTTTTAGAGAATTAATTGTTAATATTAAGACTTTAAATAATTTAAAAGGAAAAAGTATTAAGCTATTAAACTTTGGTGTATCTATTAAAATAGATCTATAATCATTTTTTTCTAAATATTTTAATCCTCTAGAATCTGTTGAGATTATTGTGTCATATTTTTCTTTTAAATGGTCATGAATTGTAATTGCAGGAATGACATGTCCTCCAGAACCTCCAGTGGAAATTAATACTTTTTCTTTCACCTATTATATTTTTCTTTTTGTTAAGTTTAAAATTATACCTGTCAATATTGAGGTACTTACAATTGAAGAGCCACCATAACTCAAAAAAGGTAATGTCATTCCAGTTGTTGGAAATAATCTTATATTAACTCCAATATGAATTGTGGCCTGCATAAGAATTAAACTTACTGATCCAATTAGAATAAGTTTATTTTGCTCCTCAGTTTCAAAACTTATTTTTTTAAAAACCATATAAATTAGGACTAAAAACAAAATTAAGATTAAAATTATGGCAATCACACCAAACTCTTCGGAAATTACTGAAATAATATAATCAGTATGGGCTTCTGGAACTCTATTTTTTAGTGTTCCTTCTCCTATCCCTTTTCCAAAAAAACCTCCACTTGTTATTGACTCTATTGCTTTATCTGATTGAAAATTATGAGTACCTGTTTCTTTATCAAAAAATGAAAAAATTCTAGCTTTAATATAATTAAATTTTGGTATGTAAATAATCATATAAGACAAAAAAATTAATCCAATAGAAGAGATTGTGAGCAAAAAATATAAATTAATACCTGAGCAAAATATCAAAACAGCCCATGAAAAAACTACTAATAATGTTTGGCCAATGTCTGGCTGAATTATCAGTAGCAAAGAAACTAAAGTCATTAAAATTGTTGATGCTAAATATTTGAATAAAATATTGGTTTCATTTTTACATAAAATAATTGCAAGAATTACAATCAAGAAAGGTTTCACTACTTCTATGGGTTGAAATCTTGGTAAAAAAAATAAATCGATCCATCTCCTTGATCCCTTAACTTCTATACCAATTATAGGTACTAAAAACAAAGAGAGTAATGAAATAAAAAAGAGAATTATTGAAAATTTATACAATTTATCTTGATTTAAAGATGAAAAAATAAAAATAAAAATTACTCCAATAATTACATAAATTAAATGTTTAAAAAAAAAGAAATAATTGTTGGTATCTAATTTGTCTGAAGCTATGAGTGATGTTGATACTAAAGAGAAAAAAAGTCCAATAGTGAATAGAATGCTAACTAAAAACAATATAGGTTTGTCTATATTTTTCCACCACTGGTAATAAAATTTATAAATTATGCTATTACTTTGCATATATTAATTTTTTAACTATTTTATTGAAGTAATTGCCTCTATCTTCAAAATTTTTAAAACTATCAAATGATGCACCGGCAGGACTAAAAAAAATTATATTTTTTTTAATTTCTTGATCTTTTATCTCTAAGAAAATTGCACGTAAGGTTTCATTTAAAGTTTTATATTTTTTAACCTTTAATTTATTTCTCAAAACTTTATGAAACTTATTTCGATATGAACCAAAAATAAACGCTTTGATATTTTTACATTTTATTTTAGATAATTTGAACTTATCATTTTTTTTTGGTATTCCTCCCAAAATCCAATAAACATCATTCAAATTATTTAATATATTTTCTGAAGAAGCAAAGCTTGTTGATTTGGAGTCGTTTATTATTGTTAAATTTTTTTTATCAAAAACAATTTGTTGTCTATAATTAAGACCTTTAAAATTATTAATTGTTTGGATTAATCTGTTTTTAGAAAGTTTCAATTTAGGTGCAATTTCAAAAATAAATGAAAGATTTTCTCTATTGCCGTCTGAAGCAAAGTATTTATTGCTAATCTTATCAATTATGTTTTTCAAATTTGAGATATCAACTTTATAAATTTTTGACTTAAATTTATTTTTTTTAATTTTTTTTGAAATTAATGAATCATTTTTTTTAACGTACGCAAAATTTCCCTTAACTTGAGACTCGATTAATTTAAATTTTGCATTAACGTAATTTTTTAGGTTCTTATGTCTTTCAATGTGATCTGCTGAAATATTTAGAATTAAGCTATATTTTGATCTAAAAATCTTTGAATAATCTAGCTGATACGAAGAGGCTTCAATCACAAAAATAGTTTTTTTTGTTATTTTTTTCTCTGCAAGCGCTGGGTTTCCTATGTTCCCAATTAATCGAGCATCTTTTTTTTGATCAACCAAAGCATCATGTAGTATTTTTGCTGTAGTTGATTTTCCATTAGTACCTGTGATTGTTATGCTCAAATTATCATAAAAAGAGTACAAAACATCAAGATCTGTATAAATTTTTTGTGAATTTTTTTTCAAGAACATTGATAATTTACATTTTGAAATATCTATTCCTGGACTAATAATAATTACATCAAAATTTATTTTTGAAATTTTACTTAAACTAATTAATTTTTTATTTATTTTTGAATTATCATCAAAAAGATAAACATCTGCTTTTTTTCTTAAAAATTCGTATGAAGATACTCCACTTTTACCTAATCCATATATTAATATTTTTTTTCTTAAAAAAATATTTTTTTTATTTTTCATTATCTTAATTTTAATGTAGCAAGTCCTATCATTGCTAAAATTATTGAGATAATCCAAAATCTAATAACTACAGTAGACTCGGGCCAACCTTTTTTTTCAAAATGATGGTGTATGGGTGCCATTCTAAAAATTCTCTTTCCTGTAAGTTTAAATGAAATTACCTGAACCATTACAGAGACTGCTTCTAAAACAAAAAGACCTCCTGTTATTGCTAAAACAATCTCATGTTTTGTTATAATACCTACTGCTCCTAAAGAACCACCTAAAGATAAAGAGCCTGTGTCTCCCATAAAAATTTTAGCTGGAGGAGCATTAAACCATAAAAATCCTAAGCAAGCTCCAATGATTGCTCCACAAAAAATTGCAACTTCGCCTGTTCCTTCAATGTAAGGAATTTGTAAATAATTTGAAAAAACAATATTTCCAGTTACGTAGCTTATAAATGCAAAACAAGCTGCCACTAATATTACTGGTACTGTTGCTAAACCATCTAGACCATCTGTAAGATTTACAGCATTAGAAGAACCTATTATTACAAATACAGCAAAAGGTATAAAAAACCATCCAAGATTAATTATTAAATTTTTAAAAAAAGGAAAATATAAATTATTTAAATCTTGATAATCATTAAAATAAACAAATAGACCTACCCCTAGTAACGCTAAAATAATTTGTACAGTTATTTTAAACTTTGATGAAATTCCAGAGGAATTACTTTGCTTAATTTTTTTATAATCATCAAATGCACCAAGTAATCCAAATGAAAGAGCAATGTATAAACAAAATAAAATATTATTATTTGATAAATCTGCCCATAAAATAACTGAAATTATTAGGCCAAGTAAAATAATAATTCCACCCATTGTTGGAGTTCCGATTTTTTTAACTATGTGATCTTCAGGTCCATCATCTCTAATTGGATTAAAAATTTTTTGATTTGAAAAAAATTTTATAAAAGGACCTCCAATAAACAAAACTATTACTAATGACGTAAAAAAGGATAAACCAGTTCTGAAAGTTAAATATTTAAAGACGTTTAAAAAGCCAAAATTATCAACAAAATTTAATAGAAATTGGTATAGCATTTAATTTAAACCTTTTATTTCATTAACTATCTTATTGAAACCTGTCGCAAGTGAGGCTTTAATCATTAAATAATCATTGTTTTTAATATCATTTCTAATCAAATCATTGATCTGAGAATTGTTACTTAATATTTTACCTTTTTTACTATTCGATATTTTTTTATATATCAAAGAAGCCATTTTTCCTTTTACAAAAACCTTATCAATTTTAGTTTGATTTATTAATGGAGCAATAGATTCATGAAGTTTTTTGGAATAACTACCAAGCTCCAACATATCTCCAAGCAACAAATATTTTTTAGACTTATTTAATTTTATTTTATCAAAATTTTTAATAGCAGAACTTAATGATAGTGGATTTGAGTTATAACTTTGATCAATTAAATTTATTTTTTTATTATTTATTTTTATTATTGAATGGTCCCCTCTTCCATCAGGAATTCTAAAATTCAAAAAAATATTTTTATTTAAATTAAATATATTTAAATTCACACTGATAACAGCTAATGCAGATAGAATATTATAAATATTATTTTGATAATCATTAGAGATTATAAAGTATTTAATTTTATTCATAAATTTAATTTTAATTTTAAAATTTTTTCCAAACGATTTAATATCTATCAACTTAATGTCTGCTCTATTACTTTTTATACCAAATGAAATTAATTTAAGATTTTTCTTTTGAGAAATTTGTTTATGAAGTTTAAAAAATTTATCATCTGCATTTAAGATAATAGAACCATTTGATTTAATATTATTTATAATCTCTGATTTTGCTAAGGCAATCTGTTTTATATTTTTAAAATTTTTTGCATGTGCATAATTTATATTTGTAATAACTCCAATATTTGGCTCAATTATTCTTGTTAGATAATCAATCTCACCTTTTTTATCCATTCCTACTTCTAAAATTCCATATTGATCATTTTCTTTAATATTAAGAAGACTTAAAGGAACTCCAAATTTATTGTTATAAGACTTTGGTGATATGCTTGTATTTGAAATTTTTCCCATCACACTTCCCAATAATTCTTTGAGTGTTGTCTTCCCACAACTACCTGTAATAGCTATAATGTTAGTGCTTATATTTTTTCTGTATACTTTTGAAACATTTGTTAAAAATTTTAAGGTGTTTTTAACTTTTATCTGCCGTTTATCATCTAGATTATTTTGAATTTTATTTACAATTGCTAATGATGCTTTCTTCTTAAATGATTGTGAAACAAAATTATTTCCATCATTTACTTTTCCTTTGATAGCAAAAAATACATCGTTCTTTTTCACTTCATTAGAATTAATTCTTGCCTTATTTATAGAAATAGACTTTGATAATTTTTGAGTTTTAGAAAGTTCTTTTATAATATTTATCTTTAGTTGATTGGACAAATTCTTGTTTTTTTTTTGGATTTCAGTTAGGATTTTTTTTCTATCAGAAAATTTGATTTTCTTTTTACCAATTTCTTGTATGTTTTCGTGGCCTTTTCCTGCAACTACTAAAACGTCTCCACTTTTTAAATTTTTAATGGCCTCAGATATTGCTATCGCTCTATTAGAAATTTCAATAATTTTCTTAGCTTTAATACCCTTTTTGATATCTTTTCTTATTCTTGTGGGATTTTCTAAACGAGGATTATCATCAGTAAGATAAACATTATCTGCATAAATACTTGCTATTTTACCCATTTTAACTCTTTTGTTTTGATCTCTATTTCCCCCACAGCCAAATAAAAGATTTAACTTTTTATCAGGAAATTGCTCTTTAATATTTAAAAGGCAAAACTTTAAAGCATCAGGAGTGTGTGCATAATCAAGAATAACAATCGAATTATTTTTAATTGTTCCAATTTTTTCTAATCTACCTTCAACTGGTTTTAATTCTGGTAAGACTTTTAAAATATTTTCAAAATTTAAATTACTTTTTTGTGCTGCAATTGCAGCCATCAATATATTCTTGATTTGAATTTTACCTATTAAATTTAAATTAATTTCCTTAATTGAATCTTTATGTTTTATTTTAATCAATTGATTTTCATTGTCATATCTATGAGATAATATTTGAAAATTATTTTGTTTTTCATTTATTGCTGATAATTTTAATTTTTTCTTTAAAGAGATTTTCTTGATTTTTTTATATTGAGGTATATCTTTATCTGTAATTACATTTCCTTTTTTTTCTATTAAATTTTCAAATAAATAAAGTTTTGCTTTAAAATAATTTTTTAAATTTTTATGATAATCAAGATGATCTTGTGTTAAATTTGTAAAAATTCCAGATTTAAATTTTAATCCATCTAATCTATATTGTTTTAATCCATGACTGGAAGCTTCCATGATAACATTATCGACTTTTTCTTTTTTTAATTTTTGTAAGATCTGACCTAAATTAATTGGATCAGTTGTTGTATTAAATAAATTTAAATTTATATTTTTTGATTTAACCCCCAGTGTTCCAATTGAAGCAACCTTTTTTTTATTTAATTGCATTATTTGAAGATAAAATTCAGCAACTGAAGATTTTCCATTAGTTCCTGTAACAGCAACTAAATTTTTTGGTATTTTGTTGTAAATTTTAAATGAGACTTCTGCTAATAATTTTCTTATATTTTTTGTTCTTATAAACAAAATTCCATTACGGTAATCTTTTATTTTTTGTTCTGTAACAATTATTTTAGAACCTTTTTCTATAGCTTTAGAAATGAATTTATTTCCATCTATACTATTTCCCTTAATTGCAAAGAAAATATTATTTTTTTTTAGCGATCTAGTATTAAAAGATATGCCTGAAAAAAATAATTTTTTATAATTTTTGTGGATACCATCAAAATAATTTCCAAGTAACATTATTAGTAAACCTGTATATATTTTGTGGCTAAAATAGGCCCAATTTTATCAATTACTTTTCCTGCTACCTCTACTGAAGTCCAGCCAGCTGTATTATAAAGTGTTCCCTTCCATCCACCTTTTCTATGCCTATACTTATAATAATAATCTTTTGATTTTTTAGGTGTATCTAACATCACAACAAATACAAATTGAGGATTTGATGTTGGAAATACCGAACTAAAAGTATTTATTTTTGCCTCTGAATATTTTCCTCCCTCTGGTTGGTCGGCTGTGCCTGTTTTGCCTCCAATTTCATAATTTTGAACATCTGCAAATCTAGCAGTACCCTCCTCTGTATTAACAATTTTTCTTAAAGCATTAACAACTTGTTCTGAAATTCCTTTATTAATTATTCTTTTGTTATTATTTTTTTTATTATCTTCCTTAAAAACCAATGTTGGTTTTACATCATAGCCACCATTAGCCAAAATAGCATATCCTTTTGCTAGTTGAAGAATGGTTGTTGCTACTCCATGACCAAAAGAAGCTGTTGCTAATCTACATTTTCCAAAATCATAATCAATTTGAGGTGCCACTTCTTCAATGTCAAAATTAATCTGAGTCAATACTCCAATATCCTCTAAAAAAGATTTAAATTTTTCTGGACCAACTTTTTGAGCAATTCGTACAGATCCTATGTTTCCAGATCTAACTAAAATTTGCTCAGCAGTTAAATCTGAAGGTATTTCATTATCATATTCTCCAATTCTGTATCGGTCACACTTAATTGATTTTGGTAAATCTAAAAATTCAGTATCTGGTTCAATTAATTTTTCATTTAAAGCGCTTGCAAAAGTAAAAACTTTAAAAACTGAGCCAAGTTCATATGTTCCTTTTGTTACTCTATTAATATAATTGACATCCGATATATTTTTTCTCTCATTTGGATTAAAATCAGGTAACGAGACTAAAGAGAGTATATTGCCATTATTAACATCCATTAAAATTGCTGCACTTCCTTTGCTTTTAAAAATTTCCTGATATTTTATTAATTCTTTTCTAATTAAAAATTGAATGTCTTTATCAACAGTTAATTTAATTGAGTCTCTAGATGATCTAAGATTTTCATTTAACGATTTTTCCAAACCTGAAATACCATTATTGTCGTTATCTATTTGTCCTAAAATATGACTAAAAAGATTTTTCTGTGGATACATTCTAAGCACTTTTTCTTCAGGTATAAGAGATTTATCTCCCAACTTCATAATTTGCTCATATTTTTCCTCTGAAATTTTTTTCTCTAAATAAAAAAATTTTTTATTTTCTATTTTTTTTTCAATTTCTTTAAAATCTTTGTCTGGGAAAATAATTTTTAGACTTAACAGTAATTTTTCTTTATTAATTACATCTGAAGTTTTGAGACCAATATCAATAGACTTAACTGTTTTTGCTAAATAATTTCCATTAATATCTATAATATCTGCTCTATAAAGATCACTACTTAAAGGAAGTGTGTTGCTTATATTTTCAATTTTTGCCTCTCGAGACCCTAAATGAATTAAATGTATTGTGTATATTAAATAAATAACAAAAAAGACAAAAAAAATAAAAGCAACTCGATTAAATTGAATATTTAATCCAGTATTGCTTTTTTTATAAACAAAATCATTTTTGTGATCTTCAATTGTTAATCTTTTTTTAAAATTGCTCATTTTTCCTTAGTTATTTTATAATGCTCTAGTTTATTTACATTCTCTGAAATATTATAAATTTTAATATCTTCTATTTTTTTTTGAACTAATTGATCTTCAAAATATAAAGATTGATATTCCAATAATTTTTCAGCAGAACTTAGATAATCATATTCCAACTGAATATTTTCTAAATCTGATTTTAAAAGTCTTACACTTTCTTTATAAGCAAATATTTTATCTTCAATTTTTTTTGTGGTATTTTTGATAATTGCTGTAGTTAAAACTAAAATTATAATCGTCAATGCTAATAATAATTTTTTCAAAGTTTATCTCCAAACTTTTCAATTTCTAAAAAATTTTTAAATTTTTCCTCTATATCTGTGTCAAAATTAAAGAAATCACTTTTCTTAATTGCATATCTTAGTTTTGCAGATCTCGAAGGTGGATTTTCTTTTATCTCAAGATCAGATGGAATAATTGGTTTTTTTTGATTTAAATTAAAAAGAGTTTCTTTTTGTTCTGTTTGAGGTGTGTATCTTGAAATACTTTTATTTTCCGAGAGACTTTTAAAGAAATATTTTACAATTTTATCTTCTAAAGAGTGAAACGTAACAACGGCTAAAATACCTCCCTTTTTTAGTACTTTTGTAGCATTTATCAGTCCATAAATTAATTCACTTATTTCTTTATTTACAAAAATTCTAAGAGCTTGAAAAACTTTAGTTGAATTATGAATTTTAAAATTTTTTCTTATTTTTGATTTATCAATAATTTTAATTAAACCCTGTGTATCAATTTTCTTATTTAATCTTTCCTTTACAATATTTTTAGAAATATATTTTGCATCTTTTTCATCTCCAAAGTATTTAAAAATTTTCTCCAACTCTTTTGCATCAAGTTTATTTATAGCATCAGCAGCTGAATAGTTATTTAAACCCAATTGCATATTTAAATCTGTCATTGAGTTGAAAGATAATCCTTTTTTTGGATCTTTCATTTGTGTTAATGAATATCCAAGATCAAAAATAACACCTTTGATATTTTCGTTTTTGAGTTTTCAATTTTCAAACTATTTCACAAAAATGTCGGAAGATCGAGTCCAAGTAGCGTACGTTAAATTTTAAAACACATCTCTCTCTCCATCTCAACATTCCAACAACAAAAAAACGCTCGACAGGGTTCGCGTTCGTCCTCTTCTCGAGAACGAGACGAGTAAGGGTGCACGACACATTGTGGAACATCCTCGTCCTGAGCAGATATCAATTGAGAACACAGCAGCAAGGACACATAACGATAAGACCAAGGTTTTTTCGTACGATCATGTGTTCGACGAGTCCTCGAGTCAGCAAGATATTTACGACAACGCGGCGTCGAAAATGGTACATAATATTTT
>ENA-OSEY01002118-OSEY01002118.1-marine-metagenome-genome-assembly--contig:-NODE-2118-length-13050-cov-3.791567_pt1 | contig 13050 bp, 15 predicted proteins | sample MGYA00248465_ERZ534230 | MGnify/ENA primary metagenome ERZ534230 (study PRJEB26409, sample SAMN06344110) | marine metagenome | isolation source: Sea water from surface | place: Atlantic Ocean:Southern... | reverse complement strand
ATTGCCCATCGGATTGAGCTAATAAATTTATAGGTAATAGTGAGGCTGCAGCAACACCTACTCCTGTAATTACTACTTTTCTCCTATTAATTTTCATATGTTTCTCCCAGCTTAATTCTTTTATTCTTTTAATGTTTGAAGATATGCCAAAACATCTTCTACTTGTTGCGCTTTTAAAATTGTTTTTCCTACAAACTTTTTTAGTGTCCTATTATATCCACTATCCTTATAAAATGCGGGCATAATTGTGCCTTCGAATACTTTTTTAGAATTTACAAGCATTCCACGTAATTCAGCAGCAGTCCATCTATCAGCAACACCGTCTAAAACTGGTCCAACAGCTCCATGAAATGTTTGTTCAGACATTTCTGAATTAACATGACAGGCTAAACAATTACCCTGCTTTCTATTCATGAATACTTTTCTTCCATTTACTGGATCACCAGATACCCCGGTTAGAGATAAAGTGACGGCTCCATATTCGTCAGCCACTACGTCAGATGGTGCTACTTCTGCGAATGAGGCTCCTGAAAAGAAAATAATAAATGAGAACGATAATAAAATTTTAAATTTATTCATACTTATAACCTCAGCTACCTTTAATTAACAAAATACAGTTGCTTCTGTAAACGTGCATAAATAGATGCTAGCTGTTATTTAATCTTCTTGCAATAAATTTTTGAAGATGTTCTTCACCTTCATAACCCTTTAGTAATATCCACTCTAAAAGAAGTCTTGTAGTTCCTTTAGCAAAAGCACCAGGCATTGTAACTACTGAAGCTTCTGAAGCAATTGTCTCCCCACTTATCTCTTCTGGAAAAAACATTACTGTAGGTGTGAACATAACTCCCCACTTTTTTACAATTTCCTTTTCTGGTAAAGTTTCTCCATCAAAATCAGTTACTTCTAAATCTCCAAAAATATTAATCCTTATAACAAAAAAATCATCTTGTAATGTAGTTGCTATTTCACGAATGGAGTAGACTTTTTCATGCATTCTCTTGCAATATCCACATCCTTTTTGTTCAAATAAAATCATAAATCTTTTTTGATCTTGATTAGCCTCTTCTAAATCTTCATTGAGGTCTTTAAAAGTTTCAATAATCCATGGCTGCTCATAAAGCCCATCTTCACCAATAACTAAGGCATTAAGATAAAAAGGTAGTGATAAGAATGCAAAAATCAAAAATATTTTTTTCATAATTTTCTCATATTTTTAAAGTTTTTAGCCTAAAGTTGAAAAACCTGGAAAAGTTTCGATGAGCCAAAATGATATTAGTGACATGTTATTACTTACAATTAGAAAAGCAAATATTAAAAGAAAAACACCCATACTTTTTTCGAAATAACTCATAAATTTTTTATTTTTTTGAATTAGTGACAGAAAAGGATTTGTAAAATAGGATGCTATCATAAAAGGTATTGTCATAAAAAAACCATATGTGAAAAGAAGTAACGCACCGTGAAACATACTATTTTTATCAGCAGCTATAAATAAAACCGTTGCTAATGCAGGTCCTACGCAAGGTGTCCATCCGAATCCAAATGCTAATCCCATTAAAAAACTTCCAATAAATTTTGAAGGTGCAATTGTTGATGATAATCGAAACTCTCTGTAAAAAAAAGAAAATTTAAGTAAACCTAGAAAGTGTAAAGCGAAAACTGATAATATTATTGCTGCAATTATATTAAGCTCTGGTCTAAATTGTCTAAATAATTGGCCAATTGAAGAGGCAGCTAAGCCCATCAACATGAATACTAGAATAACACCAGCAGAAAAAAATACAGTATTGAATATTAATTTTTTTCTTAATTTATTATTTAAGGATCTCTCATTTTTAAATTCTTCCATCGAAATTCCAGCTAAATAACAGAGGTAGAAAGGTACTAATGGTAAAACACATGGAGAAAAAAAAGATAGTATTCCTGCTAAAGCAGCTCCGCTATAACTTATACTTATATCCATAGTTCAGACTTTTCTTTTTAAAATATATTTAATCATATATAATATTTTTTTAATTTTATACAGCTTTTGGATAGCAAAAAATGAAATTACTAATTAAAAATCCTTTGTCTTTTTCATGTTTAGTTTTGTTTTTATTCACTTATCCTAATTTTTCCTTACCAAATTCATTTAATTTAAAATTATTAATGATTGACGACTCTGGTTGTCCTTATTGTGAGCTTTGGGAAGAAGAAGTTGGATACAAATATTCTAAAACTACGGAAGGTAAACTCGCTCCTTTAATTAGGCATCACTATGGCTCAGCGTTGCCAAGTGAAATTATTTTGAACTCTGAACCAGTTTTTACTCCAACATTTATACTTCTAGAAAATAATTTAGAAAAATATAGATTTGAAGGTTATTTAGGTGAGGAATTTTTTTGGTCTTTTTTGGAAGAATATCTTGGAAAAATCACCAGTGCCAAAAAAAAATAACTAAGTCTAAAACTTGGTATTCTTTTTGCAAAGTTCACTTCAACCACAGGAGATATCATTATGAACACAAAACAACCCTCAGATTTAATAGTAGAAGTTTTCGCAGTTGCAGTATCAGAATTGGTAGCTCTTGGTTTATCAAGGGAAGAAGCAGTTTTAGGATTATTAAGTCAAGCTGCAGTTCAGGCAAACCCTGGAGCTATGGTACATGCTGCTGTTTTACACCAGAAATTTCATTCTGATTTTGTAGAAACATAGTGTTTTAATCAAATCCTATAAATTTTGCAATTTCATTTAGTGAAGCTCTTTCAGTTTTTAAATTATTAATTACGTTTGAAGTATCCATGTAACCAATTGATATCCCACAAAACAGCATCAAATTTTTTGGTGCTTTTGTATGTTTGTTAACCAAATCGTGAAATGATGCCCATGATTCTTGGGCACAAGTATGTAAATTATTTTCCAGTGCTAACAATAAAACACTTTGTATAAACATTCCAACATCTGACCACTGTGGATAACCCATAGTTCTATCGATATAAACAAAAATACCTACTGGAGCACCAAACAGTTCAAAATTTTTTCTAAACTGTTCTCTTCTTTTTTCTTTTTCCTCCCTTTTTATGTTAAGAATTGAATACATGTCTTCCCCACACCTAAATCTTCTGTCAAAATAAATTTCTGACAAATTTTTGGGATAAATTGCATATTCTGTAGGGTGACCTTTTGGAAATTTTAGGAGTTCTTTCTTAACATCTTTGATTAAATTATTTAATTTTTTATCTGCAATCACAAAGACCTGCCAAGGTTGAAGGTTGCCTCCTGAAGGTGACTTTGCTGCTTGTTTAATAATATTTTTAATAATTTTTTTATTAACTTTTTTGGATAAAAAAGAACGACAGCTTATTCTCTTGTTTAATGCTTCAGATATTTTCATTTACTTAAACCCAATAAATAAATTAAAAAAATAAAGTAATTAATAAAAATTAATTAAACAATAAATATTATTTCCGGGATCTATGAAATTTTTAATTAGTTTCTATCTGAATTGTAATTCTCTTACATCCCAGTAGCCATCGGTAGATTTAAGTTTTTCATTAGTTTCAATAATATCAAAAATATTTTCACCTTTGCTATTGGTTGCAAAAATATCTGCATTATTGTCTATTAAAGCAAAAATTACTTTTGAGTTGCTATTCCACTTAGCAGCTTCATGAATCGGAGTTCTCCCCACTTCAATACCAATGTTAACCTTAGCACCAGATTCAATTAATTCTAACACTACTTTAGGATCCTTATTCCATCCTGCTGCCCCATGAAGAGGAGATATCCCGTATTTAGTAAGAGCATTTGGATTTGCTCCTGCTGTTAACAGTAATTTGATCTTTTCATAAGAACCAAATGGTGCTGCTAAGTGAAGGGGTGTCCTTTTCATATCGTCTTCAGCATTTATATCTGCTCCAAAAGCTAAGAGCAATTTAACTATTTTCTCATTTTTGTTAAATTTAGAGCTATGAAGTGGTGACCATTTATTACTATTTTTCGCATTAACATCTGCTCCAGCACGAATTAATGTTTCCAGTACAACTGGATTATGGTTTCTTGATGCTGCATCATGGAGTGCTGTACCTCCAGAAGCATTTCGAGCGTCTATTTTAGATCCTCCTTGAATAAGTAATTTAATTACTTTTGGGTTTTTGCTATATAAGGAGGCTAAATGTAGTGGTGTTCTTCCCATCGTATCTCTTACACTTAAACTTTGACCTTCATTCAAGCAAGATATAATTTGCTTTGAATTCACATTCTCCCAATAAGGTTTAATTTCAACTATTGGATTTCCACTGACCCATTTTTTACAAACATCAGCACCAGACAATCCTGGGAAGAAAAACAAAAAGGTCAGTATAAAAAATAATTTTAAATTACATATCTTCATTTTAAATATTAAATAATCGAGAGAACTTAATAATAAACGTCTATATTTCGAAGAATCTTATTACTTTAAGCTCTAAACACAAAATTAATCAAATTATTTAACTTAAAAGTTGAAAAATTTAAATCATGATATAGAATTAATGATACCTCGGGGTGCTATTTGCTGAGATGATATTTCAAACCCGTTGAACCTGAACCGATTAGTATCGGCGTAGGAAAGGCTTTATCCTAAACTGCGACCTTACTTAATCATCTAAATAAATAGGATTTATAATGGTTATTAGAAAACTAGTTTTATTAATTTTTCTCTTTCCAGTTTTTGCTTTAGCTGAGACTACTTCAACTTTAACAATTTATGCTCCAGATTATTTTATTTCTGAATGGGGACCCGGTCCAAAAATAAAGGAAGCATTCGAAAAAAAATGTAGTTGCAATCTAAAGTACGTTTCTGGTGATCCTTTGTCGAAATTAATGCTAGAGGGGAAATCTACAAGAGCAGATATATTGATTGGTTTAAGCTCGGATCAAATCTTGAAAGCTCGAAAATTAAATTTATTTGATAAAATCAATTTTGATTTTTCTCTACCACAACTTCCAATTAACTGGAAAGATCCTACTTTCTTACCTTTTGATTGGAGTTATGTTTCATTTATATATGATAATACAAAAATCATAAATCCTCCAAAAACATTTATTGAACTAGCTAATGATCCAAGAGATTATAAAATTATTATCCAAGATCCAAGAACATCACCTTCAGGTCTAGCACTTATATTATGGATAAAATCGATATATGGAGATGAAGCATTTGATATTTGGTCAAAACTTTCGTCTAAAATTTTAACAGTAACCAAAGGCTGGTCAGAATCTTATGGTATGTTTACATCAGGTGAAGCGGAGATGGTATTATCTTTTATTACATCTCAAGCTTATCACGAGATAGCTGAAAATGATAAAACAAAAACTGCTCTTATAATGAATGAAGGTCACTATGTTTATGTAGAATTAGCTGCTAAAGTTAATAAAGAAGAGAATGAAGACTTATCCAATCAATTTATGGAATTCATACTTACAAATGAATTTCAAAAAATAATACCATTATCTAATTGGTCTTTTCCAGTTAATCTACCTGAAGAAAATTGGCCCATAGGATTTCAAAACCTACCTAAACCAGAGAAATCAATTTTTATAAATGAAGATAATTCGGCTGAAATAAGGGTACTTGCAATTGAAGAATGGCTAAAAGCAATGACAAAATAAATATATCAAATTTTACTTCAATTATTGCTATAGTTTTCATACTATTCCAAACCCTTGGATCAATATTTGTGGTATTTTTTTGGTCGAGAGATAATTTTTATTTATTAAATTCTTATGAATTGAAGGTACTATATTTTACTCTAAAACAAGCGTTAATTTCGTCTCTTTTAGTATGTCTTTTAGCTATTCCCATTTCAAAAGCAATTTTTAGGAATAATTTCATGTTAAAAGGCATTTTCATAAAAATTATGGGCTTGCCTTTTATATTTCCCGTCGTTTCTGCAATTTTTAGTATAATTTTGATTTTCGGAAATAATGGCTTCATAAACACTATTCTTGAGATGCTGGGATTTTCTAAAATTTCGATTTATGGATTAAAAGGAATAGTAATAATTAATATTTTTTTTAACCTACCCATAGCAGTCAGATTTCTTTTACTCGCATGGAATGAAATACCTAGTGAACAATTGAAATTAGCCAAATCTTTAAATGTTAAGTATTTAAACTATTTTAAACTAATTGAATTACCTATGCTTAGAGCCATCTTGCCTAGTACCTTATGTATCATTTTTTTGATATGTATATCAAGCTTTTCAGTTGCATTAACTCTTGGCGGCGGTCCAAATTCTACTACGTTAGAAGTAGCAATATATCAAGCTTTAGTATTTGACTTTGATTTTGCTAAAGCTTCTTCTTTAGCAAGTATACAATTTTTAGTTTGTATGATTTTGGCAATATTTGTAATTTTTGTTAGTAAAAAAAACAGCTCATTTGCTTCACAGGAAATTAAATTTTTTGGAGTTAATTCTCTATATATGGAAAGAAGTTTAATAGATTGGTTCTGGATAATATTTGCAGTTTTATTTTTATTTGTTCCAATTTTATTTTTAATTTTTACAGGTTTTTTTGGTATATTTTATTTACCTAAAACTATATTTTTAGCAGCTTTAAATTCTGTTGTTTTAGCTGTATTTTCTGGATTTTTAGGAGTATGCCTTGCATTATCACTTACTAATTTTTTTATAAATTTAACTTCCTCTTCTAAATATTTTGAAATATTAAGTATTTTTATTTTAGCTACTTCTCCAATAGTAATGGGAACAGGTCTTTTTTTGGTTTTGAAAACAATATTAAACCTCGAAATTTTGACACCATTATTAGTCATAATTATAAACGCTACAATGAGTTTGCCATTTATGCTTCGCGTTTTATTACCTGCAGTAACTAAGGTTAATGAAGATACTGGAAAATTGTCTGATAGCTTAGATATTTATGGATTTGATAGATTTAAGTTAATTACTTTTCCTACAATATTTCCCGCTATTTCCTTTTCAATGGGTCTGGGATGCGCATTATCTATGGGTGATTTAGGTGTAATTACTCTATTCTCGTTTGCTGATTTTCAAACTCTTCCATTAGCAATATACAGACTAATGATGTCATATAAGATGGATCACGCTATAAGTAGCTCAGTATTACTAATAATAATATGTTTTTTTCTATTTCAGTTGTTTGATTATCTAGGGAAATTTTATGCTTTGCGTTGATAATCTTGTTATCGATTTAGAAAATTTCAGGTTAACTGCTGATTTTAAAATTGCTACAGGTTCACATATCGCAATTGTTGGACCTTCAGGTGCTGGCAAGTCTACTTTTTTAAACGTTTTAGCAGGTTTTATTCCTTTAAAATATGGAAACATTGAATGGAACAAATCGTGTATTACAAAATTAGAACCAGGGAAAAGACCTCTCAGTATTTTGTTTCAAGATTATAATTTATTTTCTCATTTAAATGTAATAGAGAATGTCGCCATAGGTTTGAAACCCAACCTAAAACTTAGTGATCTTCAGTTAGATTTAGTTAATTTTGCAATAGAAGAAGTAGGATTATCTAAATTTAAATTTAAATCGCCCTCACAGCTATCCGGTGGTCAAAAGACAAGAGTTTCACTTGCAAGAGCTATGGTTAGATCTAAGCCTATTTTATTATTAGATGAGGCATTTTCAGGTTTAGGCCCAGCTTTAAGATCTGAGATGATTGAACTAATAAAAAATCATGTAACAAAAAACAAAATTACATTATTAATGGTATCTCATCATATTAAAGATGCGGTTGAACTTAATCAAAAAGTTCTATTTGTGAGCGAAGGACAATTTATGAAACCAATCAATGTAAACGATTTTATAAATAGTTCTGATAAAAGAATTAGAGATTATATAGGTTTATAATTGCTATGGGATTAATTGTAATTTAAGAAAATTATTTGTTATTTCATATTTGAATTTATTATTTAATAAATCAAGTCCTAGTAATGAAATCCGTGGACCTTTAAAATTTTTAGTTGCTACAAGAAAAGAAATTTCACCTAAATCGCTTTCAAATACTTTCACGTTTTTGAAGATGATTTCTTTGGCTTTAACTATTCCATTAGCAGTTTCTAAAATTGTTTCAGTAGGTAAAAAAATATTACCAGCTTTTACCAGTTTGAAATCTTTCCTAGACAAAAGTGATCTTGAAGCCCCCGTATCAACTAAGAAAATTATTTGCAAATCATTTATGGTTAGGGGTAAATAAAAATGCCCATCTTTAGATTTTTCAATGGTTATTATATTGTTGTCTTCAATGATATAGTTGAATTTTTCTTTACTCATTGAAACCTTTAAGTCATCCCATAAATAATACGAGATTAGTATTGCAAAAAAAATTATACCCCAAATCGATAAATTTTGTATATTTTTGTTAAGGTTTTTTTTGTTCGACAAAAGAAAAGTTCCTACTAAAAAAAGTAGAATCAAAATAAGATAAATTAAGTGAAAATAATTCAAATTTGATATGTCCATAAAAAAACTTTTTAATATCATTTATCCTATATAGTTTAACATTAAACTAAAATTTATTTCAATTAATTTTTAGGACTAGTAATTATTTATTTTCTCTGTTAATACTCTATACTGTGTTTTTAATCTTTTTGAACGGTATATATAGTGGATAAAATGTTGAGTAAATGTCCAGATATAAAACAAATGCAAAAAGCTAAAAAATCACTCAGCGGTAGAATTGTTTCAACTCCAGTTTTAGAATTAACTGGTAGCAAAATATTTCCACTTTTACCCAAAGGTTCAAACGTAAGAATGAAAATGGAGCTCTTTCAGCATACCGGATCCTTCAAATCCAGGGGTGTTTTATTGGCCTTGGATAACTTAAGTAGCAAACAAAAAGAAAATGGTGTAGTTGCTGTTAGTGCAGGCAATCATGCTTTAGCAGTATCTTGGGCATCAAAATGTTGTGGAGTTAATGCTAAAGTTGTTATGTTAGAAACATCTGATCCATTAAGAATTCAAGGTTGTAAAGATCATGGGGCAGAAGTAATTTTATGTAAAGATGTAAAAAATGCTTTTGAGTTAATGGATCAAATAGCATTATCAGAAAATAGAACCATATTACAACCTTTTGACTCAGAGAGTATGGTTTTAGGCTCTGCATCTTGTGGTCTCGAAATAATCGAAAATTTTCCAGAACTTGATATTGCTATAGTTCCTGTTGGAGGTGGGGGATTAATTGCAGGAATTGCTTCTGCAATAAAAAAAACAAAACCGTCCACTATAATTTATGGAGTAGAACCTGAAGGTGCCGATTCAATGTATAGAAGTTTTCAAAAAGAAAAGGCCATAAAACTTGAGAAAGTGGAAACAATTGCTGATAGTTTAGGTTCTCCAATGGCTATGGATTATTCTTTTGGAGTTGTTCATGAATTTGTAGATGCTATAGTCAGAGTTAAAGATGACGAACTAAAGTCTACACTTAATTTAATGCGTGATCAGTTAAATTTAATAGTAGAACCTGCATGTGCTGCTTCCTTAGCTGGTTTATTAGGGCCATTGAAAGAACTGGTTGTTGGTAAAGCTATTTCTATTATTGCCTGTGGATCAAATATTTCATTTAACCGCTATGTAAAATTAGTTGAGTGACTATGTTGAATAAACTGAATAACTTGTTTTTAATCTATGAAGAATTTAAATTAAGCTTTTATATGGTAAAAATAGATTAGGAAAAAAATCTGAATTTAAAAAATAAAAATATTGTTATAACTGGAGGTTCAGGTGGTTTAGGTAAAGCTTTAGCATTAGAATTTTTGAAAAAAACTCCAAATGTTTTAATTTCTGACATAAACAAAAAAGAATTAAAAAAAACAGCCAATGAATTATGTTGTTCATTTCAATTATGTGATGTTTCAAAAGAAACAAATATAAAAAATCTGATAGAAGTAGCTCAAAAAAGATTTGGACATATAGATCTATTTTGTTCAAATGCTGGAATAACATCAAATTTAAAAAGATTTTATAGTATTGAACAGAATGCATGCTGGGAAAAAACTTGGAATGTAAACTTGATGTCACATGTATATGCAGCTAGATATGCTCTTCCTAACATGATTAAAAGAAAAAAGGGTTACTTTTTACAAATTATTTCTGCAGCTGCTCTTCTTTCGCAAATAGGAGACTCAGCATATTCTGCTACCAAAAGCGCCGCATTAAGCTTTGCAGAGTCTTTAGCAATAAGTAATAGTCATTTGGGAATTAAAGTCTCAGCAGTGTGTTCTCAATATATTGCAACCCCAATGTTAGGTTTTAATAACGATAAAATAATTGAAACAAAAAATCTTATATCTGCTAAAAATGCAGCTACTAGAATTTTAAGAGGAGTAGCTTTAGAAAAATTTTTGATACTAACTGATAAACATACAAACTATTTTTTTAGAAAAAAAAGTAAAAATTATGAAAAATGGATTTTAGGTATGAACAAACTAAATCAAAGAATTTTGGAAGAGAGAGGTGAAATAAAAATAAATTCTGTACATAAATTTATTTGATATTATTAAATTTAAATATAATTTGAAATAAGATTTAACATAAATTAATCTACATATTTATTAGATTTTAGTTTTGATCTTATTCCATCAATAATTTTATCAATTTTTTTTGTATCTGATTTAGTATTTTCTATTAAAGAAGCTAGTTTTTCGATTTCGTTGGTTAATTCCTGACTTTGATTATTGGAATCTATTAACCGAAGTTGTGTTTTTTTTATTAATGCAGATAAAGCCACATTTTTTTCTATAAGTTGTAAAAAATTTAACTTTGGTATAAAGCTAGCAAAAACATTTTGCTTTCCAGTTTTAGCAGTAACAGTTCTTTTTGTTCCCAACATTATTGAAGATTCACCAAAAATCTCACTTTCTCCAATTTCATTCAATTTAAGTCCTTCAGGTGTATAAAGTTCAACTGTTCCTTCTTTTATAAGGTAAACTCCATTAGGTTCTTCACCAGCTGAGTAAATTACTTCGTAGGGTTTCCAATTTATATTCTTTTGTACTAGAGCCATTAGATTAGGATAATTAATTTATTTTATTTTTCAAATTTTATATTCATTTTTTAAATTTTTAAATTACCACACTTTTCCAGTCATAGTTGATTTATAATCTGGCCATGAATAATGAATTGGTGGATCATAATCACAAAGTGGTGGTATCCAGTTTTTTCCATTTATTCCACCTTTTGTTCTTTTGTTAAATTCTCTTTTTGCATCTTTTAATATAAGTGGATTTTTTAGCATTTTTAAAAAGGATAATGCGATTGTTTTTGATGCAGTAAAAATCATTGGATCAATAGTTTCTGGTACTCCTCCAAGTGCATTCATTACCCAATTAGGGAAATACTCTTTTTGGAATGAATCAAGCATTGGTCTGCCTACATATAGCCTTGCAGTTGGAGTATGCCAACACATTTCTGTATAGTCGTCTGATGTAAAATTATTCTGTGATGGTGGTAGATTTTTTTTGATTATTAAATCAGCTTTTTGGGGATTAATAATTTCAGAAGTTTCCTTCAAGAATGGTTCCCTAACTTTTTGTAGTCCTAAGTTTTTTCTAATTTCGTTTGCAAATTTCTTTGCATCTTTCCCCCATTTTGGGGGACCTACTTGTTTTAATGATTCAAAAACTAGATTTGAAATTGTATGATTTGGAATTCCAGGGCGTGACTTAGATACCCAATGTTTTGTGTATGAACAATTTGTGATTTTTGCTGCAGCCTCAGCATTCCTATCAAGAAATTGTATAACTTTGTTGGCTTCATCTAAAGTTGAAACCCTTATCATGTATTGAAGTTCAGCAATGTTTGATGGCAAATTATCTGCAGTTGCTTGACCTGAAGTTAGTATAATTTCATTCATGGACCAACTTTTTGAGTGGGGTAACATCGTATCTCTTAAGTTTCTTGAACTAGTATACATTTGTATAAGTGCTTCATCGGCACTTGGTGACCTCACTTCTGCATGTGAATGTGGAATAGGAGCCAAATTTGTAATATCTCCTCCTAACCATTCTCCTTTGTTTTTCATTTTAAATCTGTAAATCAAAGCATAAGCAGCCCCACAATGAATATCCCATCTAACTGTATTACACCATGGTAGCATATAGCATGGATGAAAACTTATCATAGCATCAATATTATCATAATAACCCTTTGCCGCGTGAATAGGTTTTGAGCCTCTCAATTTTTCAGCTGGTTCTCCTGTAAAATAAAGCTTTCCTGATAGATTAAACTTTTGCATAGCAGCTTTTGTTGCTAAAAGCCCTCCAAGTGCACTTATACCTAAAGCAGAATGTGGGTCAGTATGCCCACTAGCATTTTCAGAAAAACCAGCTCTTGGTTTTTTAAATGGTACTGCATCTTGACACTGTCCTGGTACCGCATCATATTCTGCGTATGTGGCTAGTGTAGGGCCTGAGCCATTTTCCCATTCTGCACAAAAAGCTGTAGGCATTCCTGCTGAACACTCTTCTACTTTAAAATTATTTTTTTTTAATATTTCTATATATAGTTTTGAAGATTCATACTCACGCCATGCAGGTTCTGCTAAATTCCATATAATTTGATTCCAATTTGATAGCTTTTTAGAATTTTTATCAATCCAACTTGAAATATATTTATACTCTTTTTTATTCAATTTTGTTTCAATCCTTTTTTTTAGAAATCAAATTTTCTTTCTTTTTTGTTTAAATAGCAAGAAATTAGGAGTCTATTACACAAGAAGCTCTGCCTTCCAATCTTAGTGTATTTGCACCAATTCTTATTGACTTCGCTCTTTGTTTAAGTTCTGAAGTTAACTTGGTTGCATTTCTTTTTTTTGGATTTGGTAAAGTGACAGCGATGTAAGAAGCCTCTCTTAATGTTAATTGATTAGAATTCTTTTTAAATTTGACACTTGAAATAGCTTGAATACCAAAGTATCCATTTCCAGTTTCTGCAATATTTAAATATACCTCTAATATCCTTTTTTTTGACCAAAAAGTTTCAAGCATCATTGTAATAATTAGCTCTAACCCTTTCCTAAACCAAGACCTATTTCTCCAT
>ENA-OSEY01002117-OSEY01002117.1-marine-metagenome-genome-assembly--contig:-NODE-2117-length-13050-cov-4.661142_pt1 | contig 13050 bp, 18 predicted proteins | sample MGYA00248465_ERZ534230 | MGnify/ENA primary metagenome ERZ534230 (study PRJEB26409, sample SAMN06344110) | marine metagenome | isolation source: Sea water from surface | place: Atlantic Ocean:Southern... | reverse complement strand
TTATAGTTGATCAAGCTATCGGATTGCTTATTAGCTTCAAATCCTTTGCCTTCGTCGATAATTTTGGTGGGTTGAGTCTGAATGTTGTTGATTCGAAGAGCGAAGGTCATTGTTCCGAGTGGTTTGTGGTGTGATTCTTTGGGGTTGTCCCCCTCCGATGCACACACCATGTCCGGGATGATTCGGAAACTTATTGACCATGGACAACGCCAGCTGTGATCTTGGTCACAGGTCCTCAAAACCACTGCTGGGGCTTGGTTTCACAGGCTCACACCCAGGTGCCACGCCACGATCCTGTCGCGTTCAACCCTGGTGATGAACGGGTCAAGCCAGTCCAGTAGCAGTCTCTCGACGACTAGCTCTCCGAGGTCATGAGCGCCCCCAGGAAGCTGACCTATGGAATTAGCAGGCGATTGACGTGTAATTGCTGAGTTAGCAAGACATCAGCCTGTCAGTGACTGCATTTCTTGCCCCGTGTGTGGTGAGGTGTGTGGTCATCGACCACTGGGGGTCGATTCTCTTCGTCAATCGCTGTACGTGATCGTGCACCGCCAGCGTGTTTGGAACACGTACTTGATCTCTCTGCAAGAGGTTTCAGTCACCGTCGCTCCTTCAGGTACACGGCGCATTGCCTTGGCAGTCGCGACCTCTTCTGACGTATTTGAGGCAAGTGATTTTTGTGCTTCGTGGACTCGCACAACACCTGAAAAGTGGTCCGAGTCAACTCCGACGCACCGACATCACATGATGTGATGTCGGGTAGGGTCCAGTGAGACCTTGGCAGGAGAACGGCAAGGCAGAAACTTGTGCGTACATCTCTCGATGATTTGACGGTACCTGGTGTTGTTTGCACGGCGCAACGTGTCAGGAGAAAGTCGTGCCAAAGGGATCGAATCTTCTGACGCCATTTGGCACCGCTTTGGCACATACGATCTGAGTGATTCTTCAAAACTCAGGCTTGTACTGGGGACTGGGGCGTTAGATCTGTTGCTGCACCAACAGCCTGCCTGACCCTTGAATGGGGCTGAGCCATCCCGGGAGAGACAACCCATTGCCGCTTCCGGTCGTTTATCACCCGCATTACTCCGCGCCGCTGCCGAGCACCCATCGCTTTCCGATGGCGAAGTTCCGGCTGCTGCATCAACTCCTGCTGGAGCAGGGGGTCGTCCAGGCCGACGAGGTGCATCGGCCCTTGAGCATCGCCCGCAGAGATCTGGAGAGCGTCCATCCCCGCACTTATCACGAAGCCTTCAGCCGTGATCGCCTGACCCGACCGGAGCAACGTCGCATCGGGCTTCCGGCCACGCGGCCTTTGGTGCAGCGCACCTGGCTTGCCGTGGGCGGCACCCTGTTGACGGCACGACTAGCTCTCCAGCGGGGCTTGGCCTCTCATCTGGCGGGCGGCACCCACCACGCCCACCCCGGCTTCGGCAGTGGCTTCTGCATCTTCAACGACTGTGCTGTCGCCGCACGGGTGTTGCTGAGAACAGGGGAGGTGCGGCGAATTCTGATCGTGGATCTCGATGTGCACCAAGGGGATGGTTCGGCAGCCTGCTTTCAACACGACCCCAGGGTGACCACCCTTTCGGTGCACGCCGCCAGCAATTTCCCTTTGCGCAAAGTGGACGGGGATATCGACATCCCCCTTGCCGACGGCACCAGCGACGACGACTATCTCGCTGCCATTGCCGACCGGTTGCCCGATGCCTTGGACACCATCGCGCCGGATTTGGTGCTTTACAACGCGGGCGTCGATCCCCATCGCGATGATCGGCTCGGCCGACTCGCCCTCAGCGATGCGGGGTTGAAGATGCGCGATCGACTTGTGCTCGATGCCTGTCTGCGCCGCAGGATTGCAACCGCAACGGTGATCGGTGGTGGCTATGACGCCCTCGCTCCCCTGGTGCAGCGCCACGCCATCGTGGTGCGTGCTGCTGCCGAGCAGGCTCGCTTGTTCGACCTTCCATGACTGAGGGAATCTCTGAAACCATCCCCCCCTGGAGACCTCTGCTGCGCGCGGCCATGCAGCGGGAGGGGCGCTCCGTTGCCGCCCGCTGGGTGCAACTGGCCACAACAGGACGCGATGGCACACCTCGGGTGCGAACCCTGGTGTTCCGCGGCTGGGCGGGTGCGGCCCAACTCGAACTCTTCAGCGATCAGCGCAGCGAGAAGGTGACGGAACTCGACAACGATGGAGCCACTGAACTGTGCTGGTTGTTCCCCAAAGCCCGCCAGCAGTACCGCCTGCGGGGAAAGGTGAAGCTGATCAAAGCCACCGAACAACCTGAGCTCTGCCAGCAGCGCTGGCAAAAGCTCTCCGATACAGGACGAGCCGTCTGGGGGTGGCCCACCCCGGCGGATCCGCTGGACCCCACGGCGGCCTTCCCCGATCAACTGGCTGAAACTGCACCGCTGCCAGAGCATTTTGTGGTGCTGAGGCTTGAGGTGATCAGCGTTGAGCGGCTCAACCTTGGCCCCCACCCCCATCAACGCACGCGTTGGAGCGCGGACACGCTCTGGCAGGAGCAACCGCTGAACCCCTGATCACCACCAACGCTCAACGCGACCAACCGACGGACGACCGGGTTCACTGGGCACCGTCACCACCGACAGCCGCTGCAGGTCTCGGCGGTAATCAAAGCGGCAGAAGCCAACGCCCGTACCGGAACAGGCCGAAAGGCTTTCGAGCCCAACAGAGGCCCAGCGCCGCTCCTCGGGCGTTGGCGTTTTTTCCGGGGCAGGACGCCAGCCATCGGCAATCAAGTGGCGATTCGCCTCGAGGATGGTTTGCCTGGCGCTGAGCTGCGGCTCAGGTCTGGCGAAGGCAGAGCCTCCCACCAACCAGGGCAGCAACAGCGACAAAACAACACAACGTGCCATGGAGAGGCCCATCCCTCTCTGACCTAGCCATGAATTGGAGCGCTGACCACAGGGGTCAGCCCGCGGTGAGCTGAGCGAGGGGCTGAATGCTGAGGGCGATCACCACACTCACCACAACGCCAACGGCGGCTTTCCAGAGATCCGTGCCGATGACCTTGGCCAGACTGCCCCCCTCCCGGTTGGTGAACACGACGTCTGATGTTTGTTGCTTGATCCGCAAGGCCAACTCACGGCCGCCGATCAGGCCCAGAAACACCCAAGTGGTGCTGAGGGGGAAGCTGGAGAGGAAGGCCTTGTAGAGCAGGCAAAGACCGAACAACAGATCGATCAGCGTGGCCGAGCGCAAATCAGAACTGTTGGTCTTGGTGCGGAGCACGGCCTGAATCGGCCCACCCCCGGTGGCCACCAGGACACAAAGGCCCAAGCAGAGCACCAGCGTGCAGATGAGCATCGGGACGAGGTCCAACTGGCGCGGCAGGAACACGAAAATGTTGGCCAGGTCCTGCACCAGCCACATGCACCAGAGGAAGCCGGTGGAGAACCATTGCAAGCCGTACCAGACCTTGCTCGGGTCTTTGCCGTCTTGGGAACGGCAGAACACCCAGCGCTCCAGCAACCACAAGCCCAGGCCGTAGGCCGCTAGGCCTACGGCGAAGGCAAGGCCATACCCCGTCAGCGAGCTGCTGAGCAACCTGCCGATGTTGGCCGGCATGAACGATGACAACACCAGAAACGAGGTGCTCACCGGTGCTCCCCACTGGGTCAGGGCCACAACAGCGAGCGGTGGAAGCACGTAGACCCAGGTGAACGGCTCGGGCCAAGGAAACTCCTTGCCAGGCACACTGAGGCGGCCCCAGGTGGGATCACCGTTGTTGAGGAACCAGCCCAACAGCAGCACTCCACAGGTGACCGTGCAGATGAACAGCATCTGCACCGGCTTCGGCGTGCGTTTCCGGTTGGAGGAGAGATAGGTGCCGAGGGTCTGAAGCGAGTCGTTCGCCACCACGGAATAGGCCGCCAGCAGGAATCCGACGAGCATCCAGATGCTGACGTCCATGAATCCGATCAAGCCGATGGTTTGCCTTCCTTGTAAAGAGCTCTAGGAGGAACGTCGGTGCTCCAGGCCACTCGGACGTGTCGTGATTGAGGAATGTTGTGTGGTCGACGGTGATGCACCACCGGAGCGATTCGACCACGAACGTACGTTGACGGACGAATCGGTGTTGAGGGATACACACCCAAATGTCTTAAGAACGAACGGATTTGACCTCAGCCAAAGCCAAAGCCAAATCCCAGTTCCCGTCGGGCATCGCTCGGCCCGGCTTCCAAGCCCGTTAGCGACTTGGCCCGCGCATCATGAGCGGAAAAGAACGCGATCGCAGGGCGATCGGCGACGATTTTTCGACATTCACAAATTCCGTTCGAGACCGAATTTGGGACTGCTGTACGCAAGGCTGTCTGATCAGTTCACCACCTTCAGAGTGCGAATCCCAGTTGCCTTGACCCAACTGGCGAGCGCATCGATATCAGCCCGCTCGGGAATGCAGATGCAACCCGTGCCGGGATAACAGCGGTGGATGCCCAGAGCACTTCGGGTGGTGTCGAAACGAGGGGTCAGGTCAAACCACAGATCATTCCCCCACGGTTCCGGACGCCCCAGGCTGTACACACCAGCGGGCAAAGGGGCTGCATTGCCGGGGCTCCAGCGGCGATCAGCACTCTGGCGCCGGGCCACACCACTGGCCGCTGGCCAGCTGGCCAGCAAACGCGGGCCGCGATGCAGTTCAACCTTCCAGATGCGGTTGCCATCCGGGAACAGCTCGGCCGTACGACGGGTGCTGAGCTGCAATGGGCCTCCATGCAGCAGCGCCGTCGTTGGCCCCTTTTGCCCAAGGAGATTAGCGGCCGTTGCAGCGACGCAGCTGCCCAGCAGCACAGGCACCAGAAGGGCGTGGCGCAGCATCAGGATCGTCATGAACGGTGCACCCACTTTGGGGCTGCCACGATGGCCTGCAGCAGACCAAGCCTTGGTGGACGTTCTCGATCTGTTTCCCCGCTCCATCCTTCGGGGCACCCTTCCGGATCCTCTGCTCCAACAGTTGATTGGGCTGAGCGAAAGCGTGCTCGCCCATCCTGAGTCCAGCCCCGATGCTTCAGCGAAGCTGGCGGGTCAACTGCGTCAGCAGCGCGAACTGAGGCCTGATCAACCCGGCGTGCAAGAGCTCAGCAACAACCACCTGCTGCCGGCCTGTGATCGCTGGATCCGCCATGTGATGGACCGTCAGCCTCCCCAGGGTCGCGGCCCCTGGGTTCCCGGTCGCTACCGCCTGCAGATGATTGATCTCTGGCTCAATTGCCAAACCGCCGGTGACTACAACCCCACCCACACCCATGGCGGCAGCTTCTCCGGAGTGATCTTTATGAAGGTGCCACCACAGATCAACGCCAACAGTTTTGATGGCCAACTCTGCTTCCACGGCCCGGAGGACTGGCACATTCAGTCGTTCCGCACCGGCATGGCGCACTACGTGCTGCCTGTGCCCGGTGAGTTCTATGTGTTCCCGGCCTGGCAACCCCATTCGGTGATGCCCTTCCGCGGGGATGGTGAACGCTGGTCACTGGCATTCAATGTGGTGGCGGCCCCCGGTGTTCCGCCCACAGCGATGCAGCAGCCCGCCCCCCAGCAACAACCCCTGGGCAACGTCTCGCTCTCGAGTCAGCGACCCACGGCCAAGGGCTTCTGACGAGAACTGTCAGAGTCTTCCGATTGCATCTCTTCAGGATTCATGGGTGATTCCGAGCCGCTCCAGCAGGCCAAAGCGATCGCAGCGGCGCTGGAGCAGCTGGCCGACCAGCTGCGACCTGAGGTGATTCGTGCAGCACGACTGGATGACGACGGACGCCGCGATCTCGACCGGATCGAATACGCCCTCGGGACCATCGGAAAGGCCTTGATCCTGACGGACTATTCCATCGACGAAGAGAAGGACATCGACAAACTCAAGGCCTTCCGCGAGTCGCAGAAGGGAATGGGATGAATTCAGACGCTGCTCCAGCGCAGCACCCGGTGCTGAATGGCTCCATCAGCCGTCAGCTCGAGCAGCCTGCCCCCCGGATCATCAGCGCGACCCAGGGGGCAGGGCTGCACTGCTTTGAAACTGCAAAGCGTGGAGGGGCATCCGAGCAGCAGCACGTCTGGCCGCATGGGCCAGGATCCCTGCCAATGCTGATGGATGTGTCCAAACAGCACCGCCCGCAGGGCGCGATGGGGACGCAACAGCTCCTCAAGACAGGCCTGATCGAGGAGCCTGATCGCATCCATGCTGGCATCACCGATGGCGATCGGTGGATGGTGAAGCGTAACCACCAGGGGCAGATCACGGCGCTCCGAGCACCGCAGGCGCTGCGCAAGCCAATGGAGCTGAAGCGAGCCAAGGACACCGGCAGCTGAACCCACCCGATGGCTGCTCAGCAACAGCACTCTCACGCCTTGCACCAACAGATCCGCTGGAGCCGTCGTCCAGCGTCTTCCCAGCACCGCATCGAGCAGCAGCGGGTGATCGTGGTTGCCGGGCAGCAGAGCCACCGAGCAGCGCACGTGTTGGCTCAGGGCTCGCCGCAGCCGGGCATAGCCACCCCAGCTTTCGTCCTGGCAAAGGTCCCCCGTCACCAGCACCAGATCGGGGTTCAAGGCCCCACCAAGCTGGAGAGCACGCTCGAAGTGAGCGAGGGCAGGCCGGCCGCGCACCAGCCCCTGATCAGCGGCCACCAGGTGTGGATCACTGAGTTGAAGAATCCTCATCGCTCTCCGGAATGGACTGCCAGCCGCTGCTCCAACGGGTTGGATCCTTGAGCTCACTCCAGAGCACCCGCTCGCGATGCGACGGAGCCAGCACAGCCGCCAACTCAACCCATCGCAGCGGACCACGCCCGCCTTGCGTGATCAGCTCGAAATGGCGGTAACCGGCCACCGGGCGCTGGCTGGTCCAGGCCCGGGCAGGACGCCAGGCCATCAGCTGGCGACGAACACCTGACTCACGGTGCTCTCAATCACGTGCCCCGAAGCCGCGATCATGTCGGTGTTGTCGGCGATGAATTGCTCCATCACCCCGGGAGCGGCTTGCATCACCGCGCAGACCTTGCTGGGGTCGTCCTTGCTGACACCCCGGTAGAGCGAAGTGATGCCAGCGATTTTCTGAAGCGGCAGGGATGCGTCATAGGTGGCGACCCATTCGGCAAATGACTTGGTGATAGTGAAGGTGAGGACGTGGGTTTCCATCAACCAGAACAACAACGTCGGCGGACGCTATCACCAACGTTCATCATCCTCATCGGCGACCGTTGGGATCCGACGAGGGGCCCGATCTTGAGGACAAGACAGCACTCTCATTAAGGCCTACTCTTGAGAATGAGCGAGGAGAAACTGTGACATCGTCCTCCGCGCCTGCCGCTACGGACACCACCCTGCAGCAGGGGCTGCATCAGGACGGGCGCCGTCTGACCCCGCAACGCAAAAGGGTTCTTGAGCTGTTCGAGCGCTGTGGGTCCGGCTGCCACCTCAGTGCCGAAGAGGTGCACCAGCAGCTGGCGGCACTTGAGATGAAGGTGTCTCTGGCAACGGTGTATCGCACCCTGCGCCTGCTGGCCGATATGGGTCTGCTCCAAGAACTGGAGCTCAGTGAAGGGGGTCGACGCTTCGAGCTTGCCGTTGACGATCACCGCCAACATCACCATGTGGTGTGCATCCGCTGCGGCCGCACCGAGGAATTCGAAAGTGAACCCGTGCTGGCAGCAGGAGCTGCTGCCGCCGCCCATGTTGGTTTTCAGTTGATTGAATCGAGCCTGAACGTGCGTGCGATCTGCCCGAAATGTCAGGGATAGATCGCAACAGCTGAATCATTCAGCGCGAAATTCCTTGTCGTAGAGATCAGCCACCAGAAGCTCAATCAGCTCGACGGACACCAGTTCCTTTTCGCGTCTCAAGGTGTTCAGCAAGATCTGAACCTGGCGGTGATGCATCAACGACACTTCACCCATCTCCAACCATCGGGCAGTGAGCAGGGTTTGAAGACGTTGGCGTGGCGACGATGGTGACATCAGGTGCGCCCTGTTTCGCACACTGAAGCCATCAGCACAGCCTCTGAAAAGGTGTGAGCAACACAAGTCTTCCGAAGCTTTTGTGAAGCGGACGCGCGGGCTGCTTACTGAGGATGCTCGTTGCAGGGCATCCAGTAGCGATCGCCCATGCGATGCACACCCTCACAACCCAATTGGCGCGCCTGTTCCTCCGCCTCTTCGCGACTGGGATAGGCCAGATAGCGGGGGTTGGTGGTGGAGCGGATCTGAATCAAGCCCATGCTCATCGGGCCGGCCGTGATCACCCCCATGGTGTTCACACCAACCGCCACCAATCCCATCCCGACGATGGCGGCATTGATCACGCCCATCGCCACCACACCAATCGAAACCACACCCATCGGCACCACACCGATGCAGATCACCCCCATCGGCACGATGCCGATGGAGATGGTGCCGAGGGGAGCCACGCCGATCGCGATCCGCTTCGGCTTGCTGCCGCAATGCCCGCCTTCAGTCATGAATCAGTGAGCCCCGTGCTGACCTGCATCACCGTGCTTGTCGCAGACCATCCACATTTCACCCATCTGATGAGCACCGGTGCAGCCAAAACCTGGGGCCGCCGCCTCAGCTTCAGCCTGCGTTTTGAACATCGCCTGCTTGGGCTTGCCGTGGGATCCGGCCATGGCCGTTGTTGCCGTGAGCATCAACGCGGCGACAGCAAAACAGATGCGTTGCAACGGGAAGGCCTCTTCACAGATCACCCCACTATGCCCATAACGCGCTGATCAGCCCTGGAGCGCCCCGCCACAACTTGAGCCGGCGCCAGCGGTGCAGCCAAAACAATGCGGGGCGGTGTGGATGGGCTGATCCAATGGAACGGCCTCTAGGTGGATCAGATCACGAAGGTGACGCACCTGGCCGGGACAGGGGAGGCCGAGCTGCTGATTGAAATCACAGTCGTAGAGATGGCCCTGCCAATCGACACTGATCAGCTGACGACACATCACAGCCCCCAAATTTTCAGGGTTGTGCGCATCCTCGAGGAGGGTCTGATAACGCTGCAGATCGCCGCTGCGTTCCAGTTGCTTGGCGAAACGTTGGATGGGCATGTTCGCCAACGTGAGCAGACGATCGAAGCGAATCCCCAATCCGCCCAAGACCTTTTTGTAATCCGCCTCTAAGGCTTGCTGGGGAGGAGGCAGAACCGGACCCAGCGGGTTGTAAACGAGATCCAGCTGCCGGTTTGGATCGCCCGTTCCATAGCCCAGGGCATTGAGCTGGCGCAGCCCGCTGATGCTGCGCTCAAACACGCCATCACCCCTTTGTTGGTCAACGTTCTCGGCGCTGTAACAGGGCAAGGAGGCGGTGATGCAAACCCCCTGCTCCGCCAGGAATTCAGCCAGATCGTCCTGGCCGGGTTCACTGAGGATCGTGAGATTGCAGCGGTCAATCACGGTGGTGCCGCGTGAGCGTGCCTTCCGCACCAACGCGCGAAAACCCGGGTGCAACTCCGGTGCTCCCCCCGTGAGATCGAGGCAGGAGATGGAATGCCGTTCAAGGATCTGCGGAATCAACGCCAGCAGCTCCGCACTCATCATCTCGGTGCGGGTGGGCCCTGCATTGACATGGCAGTGGGCACAGCTCTGGTTGCAGCGATAGCCGAGATTGACCTGCAACGTTGTGAGCTGTCCGCGCTTCAGGGGCGGGAAAACGGTCTCAACAACAGCCACCGGCTCCATGCGGATGAGGCTGATTCTTCCAGAAAGAACGCATCCAGGCTGGAGAAACGAATGCTCCCGCAGCTGAGCAGCTAATCAACCCACCCGGCGACGTTCAGAGAGCTGTCGGAACCAGGCGATGTACTGCTCCGGACCATCAGGCATGAGCGCGTCAATCCGCAAGGGATCCTCCGGATCGGTGATGCCCTGCAAGCTGCCATCGGCATGGCTGGGGCGATCCACTTCTCCATGGCTGCTATCAACGAGAACAACGCGATTGGATTGACCGCACCAGGCACCGAGGTCCTGCAGCAGGTTGAGGAAACCGCGATCACTCCCACCCCGTAACCAGCCCGTGCCATCAGCCGATGCCGTGGATGTGACCGTGTCTCCCACACCCACCAGCAACGGCATCCGTTCCGCGGGGATGCGCTGCTGCACCAACGCCAACAGCGCTTCGGAATCGTGGGGAGCCGTTCTCACGTTGAACGTCTCACCCAAGGGAGATTCACCCCAACGGCGCTGGATGTGCTGATTAAGCAGCACCAGAAGTCCGGCCTCCTTGATCGACCCGGTGAGCATGAATTGAATGTCGGTGGTGCCCACATCACCTTCAGCAGCGGGCTTGATCCGTTCCTGGCCTTGCGCATCACGGCCCAGGTTGGGAGCCACATGCAAGAAGAACGATTTCTCCAGGCCCTGGGCGGCAGCCTCGGCAAGCAACTGATGCATCAGCTCCGAGAGCATTGTCTGCAGGGCCTGCTGAGTGATGACATCAGCGGGGACGAGTTCAAATATCCCGTTGAGATTGATGGTGGGTGAAACCTGGGTGTCCAACACCGCGGCTCTGGCCACCTCGGCCAGGTCATCAACACTCACCTGAGGCAACAGGCCCGGCAATCGCTCCATCAAGAGAGCTTCCATTCGGGTGGGGGCTGCAGCGAGAAAAGCCATTTCCGCCGGCGAGACCCCGGGGTGGCTGAGGTCACCAAAGCGATCCTGCAGCTGCACCCCTCCAGCCGCCAGGCCTGGCAGATAACGGCCCTCACGTTTGGGGAGATCGGAATCCCCCAGGGCCTGCTCCACAAGGCGGTTCACCCCGCGCCGCCCTTCGTGCTCGCCATTGGTCAACACAGCAAATTCACCATCCAGCGCGGCGACCGCATCCACATAGGTCGGGTCCATGCGCCGCGTCAGTGGATCCTTCACCAGTTGCATGCAGACACCGTCCAGGTCCTGCACGATCAGCAGGTCTTCAGCACCGGCGAGCTCCTGCAGCAATTGATCGGGCGTCAAACGGGGCATGGAGGTTCAGGGAGGTCGCTGCAGCCGAAGGAACAGCGGTGCACTTTCGTCGCGCAACTCATTAGTGCCAAACCCATAAGAAGTCCAGTGGGGGGCGGCAGGCAGAACCGCCGATGGCACGCGAAACACCGCAGCCATGCCATCCGCCCAGCGATCATGGCGACCTTGATGCTCCTGCCATGCACCCCACCTGGACCGAACAGTGGTGGCCGATCAGCTATGTGCAGGACCTCGACCCCAAAACGCCGAGTCGCTTCACGCTGCTGGAGCGGGATCTGGTGATCTGGTGGGATCGCGCCGCATCGAGCTGGCGGGTCTTTCCAGACGTCTGCCCCCATCGTTTGGTGCCCCTCAGCGAAGGACGGATCAACGAGGAAGGACTGCTGGAATGCCCTTATCACGGCTGGAGTTTCGATGGCGACGGCCAGTGCCAGCGTGTGCCGCAGGCTCTCGAGAACACCCAGCCCAACAACCGTCGGTCCCGCTGCGCCAGCCTGCCGACAGCCACGGGGCAGGGGCTGCTGTTCGTCTGGATGGGGGCCCCCGATGCCGCGGACCCCAGTCAGCTCCCCCTGGTGCCAGCCCTGGAGGACAACCCCGACAGCTGGACGGTGCAAGACACCTTCCGGGACCTGCCCATGGATGCCGTGACCCTGCTGGAGAACGTGCTGGATGTGAGCCACGTTCCCTTCACCCACCACAAGACCGTCGGCAAACGGGAGAACGCCGCGCCGGTGGAAGCCTCAATCACGGGGGCAGACGCCAGCGGCTTCACGGCCTACTGGGAGGAGGGGCCGCGTCGGGGCAAACTCGGCGCCCAATCCACCACCTTTCATGCCCCGCAGCTGATGTGGCATGACCTCACCGCCAAGGGCTTCGGGCGAATTCTCACGGTGGTCTACGCCGTTCCGATTCGCCGCGGCGAGTGCCGCCTCTTCGCCCGCTTCCCCTTCCAGTTCCAATCCGCCGTCCCCCGGCTGCTGATCGGATTAAGGCCCCGCTGGTTGCAACACATCGGCAATCACAAGGTGCTGGAAGACGATCAGGTGTTCCTGCACTGGCAGGAGCGGGTGCTGGAGCGAGCCGGCGGCAGCCCCGCCGTGGAACGCAGTTTTTTCATGCCCACAACGTCAGATGTCTACGTAGCGGCGCTGCATCGCTGGTTGAACGGCAACGGCGGCGAGCCCTTTGCAGGACAACCCCTACCTCCGCGGCAATTCACCACGGCGCTGATGGATCGATACAACAGCCACACGATCCATTGCCGCAGCTGCTCGTCGGCGCTGACGCGGATTCGTGCTGCCCGCCCCTGGGCATGGGCCCTTCTCTGGGGATCCGCCGTGCTTTTGGGGATCCAACAGGGCAGCGCCTGGAACAGCACCGGCCTGGTCACCGCCGCGCTCTCGGCCCTGGCACTGCGGCAACTCAACCGTTGGGAGCAAGGGCTGACGGTCGGCAGCGGCCAAGCCCCCCGCAACCGCTGATCAGAGCCCCGGCACAGGCAGCAAGGTCGGCTTCACCTTGCCCTCAATATCGACCTTGCCGCCGATGGTGATTTTGTCGTCGACAGACACGTCTGCTCGTACAGCCAGCGGATCATCTGCTGTGACCGACACCTGCCCCTCAACCCCGCTGACCCGAGCATCGGCATTCACCGTCACAGCTCCCGCAATCGATTTCACCGAAACAGGGCCTTCAATCGCCAGGGGCGCATCGCCGCCGCCGATGGTCACCTGCTCCTGCACAACAACCGGCAAAGGGGTGACGGAGCGGATGGTGACACTGGGCGGAAGCACCAACTTGTCGACCTGCAATCCGCCCTTAATCGCGATGGGGATGGGCCGACTTAACAGCTTGGCAGCCGTGACCGACAAAACCAGGCTGGACAACACAACCGCCGCGGGCCAGCGGTACGCCATCAGCAGATCACGGCTGGTCACAGGCCTAGAGGCAATGGTTTGAGCGCACTACAGCGTGTTTAAACTTGTTCTGACCGTGATGACGCCTGCACGGCCGCCCCAGTTGTTATCAACGAGAAGTTTTTCCTGCACTCCGACGCAAAAGATTG
>ENA-OSEY01002115-OSEY01002115.1-marine-metagenome-genome-assembly--contig:-NODE-2115-length-13067-cov-3.196151_pt1 | contig 13067 bp, 10 predicted proteins | sample MGYA00248465_ERZ534230 | MGnify/ENA primary metagenome ERZ534230 (study PRJEB26409, sample SAMN06344110) | marine metagenome | isolation source: Sea water from surface | place: Atlantic Ocean:Southern... | reverse complement strand
CCATTTCCCATTCGTTCATCCATTCTGTTACAACGAAGAATCTATGCTCTGGTTTTGGATTAAGTGATCCAAAGACGTGAAAAGGCGTTTCAACATTCATCATGTCTTTCTCATTATATTGAGATATAAAGCCACAAATAGGAACCCTTGATCCTTCATTTAATAGTGGTGCAACAGCTTTCGAGACAGGACCACCAACATTTTCAAAATATATATCTATGCCATTAGAACAAGCTGATTTTAGATCATCTTCTAAATTATTTGTCTTATAATCAATACACTCATCAAACTTTAAAACATCTTTAACATAAGCACATTTTTCAGGACCTCCGGCAATGCCAATTACATTACATCCATATATTTTGCCTAACTGACCAACTACTGTTCCAACTGCTCCGGATGCAGCTGAGACAACTAAAGTTTCGCCAGATTTAGGTTTTCCGACTCTATTTAGTCCAAAGTATGCGGTTCTTCCAGGCATCCCTAGCGTCCCTAAGAAAGAAGACAATCCAATGTCGGCTTCAGGAACTTTTAGCAAAGCAGGGTCAGTATCCTTTACTTTAATATATGTTTGCCAGCCTTTATGAGCACAAACTTTATCACCAACACTAAATAGTTTTGATTTACTTTCAATAACAACTCCTGCAGTTTCACCTGTCATAGGATCACCAATTTTTGCCGGTGCAGCATATGATCTTGAATCATTCATTCTTCCCCTCATGTATGGGTCTATAGACAAGTATTTAACCTCTATCAAAATTTCATTGTTTCTAATGGTAGAGATCATTTCTTCATTCATTTTCCAGCAATCATCTTTTGGCATTCCTTCTGGCCTTTTATTTAACAACAATTGCTTATTCATATATTCCATTTTTACTCCAACTTTTTAAATTAAATTTGTTAATTTTCTAAAATGCTTTCTACATACTGTTTTATAGATATCATTTCCACCTACAAGAACTTTATTACCTTTTAATAAAACATTTCCATTTTCATCAAGCCGAACAACCATGGTTGCTTTTTTATCACACTCACTACAAATTGTTTTTAATTCTATAAGGTTGTCTGCTATTGCAAGCAGAGCAGAACTGCCTTCAAAAAGATTTCCTTGAAAATCTGTCCTTATTCCATAACACATAACAGGAATATTTAACTCATCTGATACCTTGCCTAGACTGTTAACTTGTTTTCTTGATAAAAATTGTGCTTCATCTACAAAAATACAATTAATGTCCTCAGGAGTATTTTTTTTAATTTCAGTAAAAAAATTATAATCTTTGTTGACTACTTTTGCTTTTGCCTCTAATCCAATTCTTGATATGATTTTGCTATCTGATATTTCTTTTAATTCTTCTGGAATAAAAAGCATTGTCTTTAGATCGCTTTCTAAATAATTATGATTAGACTGAAGTAGAGCAGTAGATTTGCCTGCATTCATTGTTGAATAAAAGAAATGAAGTTTTGCCATATAATTATTATATAACTTTAATTTGGTTTCTTGTTTATGATTGTATTCAATGAAAATGGCATTACACATCTAGATTTACATGGAGTAAGACATTCGGATGTCTCAGAGGAAGTAATTGATTTCATCTTTCAGTACCAAAAATTAATCCCATTGATAATTATTTGCGGCAATTCAAACAAAATGATTGAATTAGTTGAATCCTCATTAAATTCAAATTCTATAATGTTCTCGATGCCAAGATTTGGTATCATTAGGGTCGAAAAATTATGAGCAGCACGGATATACTTCTTTTTGAGAGCCAATTGACAGATGAGGAATTAATAATTCAAAAATCTGCAAATGATTATTGCCAATCTAAATTAATGCCTCGAATACTTGAGGCAAATAGAAATGAAGTTTTTGATAAATCTATTTACAAAGAAATGGGTGAGATGGGTTTTTTGGGAGCTCCAATAAATGGGTATGGATGTGCAGGTACAAATTATGTTTCTTATGGATTAATTGCCAGAGAAATAGAAAAAGTTGATTCTAGCTTCCGATCTGCTTATAGCGTCCAGACTTCACTCTCTATGCATGCTATATATGAATTTGGATCTGAGGAACAAAAAGAATTTTATCTCCCAGTTATGGCAAAGGGAGAAAAAATAGGTTGTTTTGGTTTAACAGAAGCTGATGCGGGTTCTGATCCTGGTTCCATGAAAACAAATGCAAAAGAAAAAGATGGAGGATATGTCCTCAATGGCTCAAAAAATTGGATAACAAATTCACCAATTGCAGATGTATTGGTAGTATGGGCAAAAGATGAGCAAGGTATTTTAAGAGGCTTTATTATAGACAGAGATTCTAAAGGTTTATCAACTCCAAAGATTGAAGGTAAATTTGCACTTAGGGCATCAGAAACAGGTCAAATATTTCTTGATGATGTCTTTGTTCCAAAAGATAAAGTATTACCAAATGTGCAAAGTTTTAAAGGACCTTTTTCATGTTTAAATATGGCGAGATATGGAATTGCGTGGGGTGCAATAGGAGCTGCTGAATTTTGCTGGAATGCAAGCTTAGATTACTCATTAGACAGAAAGCAATTTGGCGAACCTTTGGCTGCAAAGCAACTTGTTCAAAAAAAATTAGCTGACATGCAGACTGAAATTACTCTTGGACTTCAGTCTGTATTGAGACTAGGAAGACTTATTGATGAAAAAAAGATGGAACCTGAAATGATCTCTTTGCTTAAAAGAAATAACTGTCAAAAAGCTTTAGATATAGCGAGAGTAGCTAGAGATATTCATGGAGGTAATGGAATATCTGACGAATACCATATTATCAGACATTGTATGAATCTCGAGGCTGTAAATACATATGAGGGCACTAGTGATATTCACGGTCTGATATTAGGTAAATACCAGACCGATATAGCTTCTTTTTAATTAAATAAATATTTATTAAGGAATTCTTCTTGTTTATTTAAATATTCTAGATTTGCAAGTTCCCCACATGAAACAACACAGTGACCTTCATAGGCCTGGAACATTGAGTCATAAGTTTTACCAAGTCTATCCAGTTTACTTATAAGATCTCTTGCATGAAATACTGGGACCACATAGTCATTACTTCCATGTAAAATTAGTACAGGAGCCTTCATATTATCTACATGCAAAATTGGTGATATTTCTTTAGCATATTTTTGACCTTCCTCTGTTGAAAGATCGCCCCATTCTAATAGTGGCTCTTCATCCCAAGATTGGAATCGACTAGCTCTTCTTGCAAAATTATCTAAAAGTTGTTGTTGGTCAGTAACACCAATTGAATTAATTCCACATCTATATAAATCAGGTGTGAAAACTAATCCTGCCATTGTTGCATAACCACCATAACTAGCCCCTGCAATACAAACTCTATCTTCGTCTGCATATCCGTTCTCTATTGCCCACATTACACCATCAGTAATGTCGTCCTGCATTTTTTTACCCCATTCAAGATTACCAGCCTTGTAATGGTTGGTTCCTAAACCAGTCGATCCTCTAAAATCTGGTTGAAGAACGTTAATTCCCAAATTTGCAAAAAACTGAGCCCAAGCATCGAATCCAATTCGTTGTTTAGTATTTGGTCCACCATGAGGAAGAATGATGAAATAATTTTTATCTGTTTCTTTTGAAGTGAGAGTTAGTAGAGCTGGAATTTCTAGTCCATCTCTTGCTGTGTAAGTTACGAACTCTCTTTTTGCTAACTTTGATCTATCTAACCAAGGTCTTGACTGATATAACTGATTGACCTGATTTTTGTATAAATCAACAATATAGTAATCACCAGGATTGCTTGGACCTGATACTAAAATCATCATTACCTTACCTGATACGTCTGAAGATAGCACCTCAACTTCTTCACCTGGGAATAACTGTTTTATTGCTATATATGTAGCTTCAAGTTCTTTATCAAAAAATAATGCTTCTTGTTGGTATGATTCATATCCAATAGCGCTTATTTCTGAACTACCAAAGCTAGAGTAGGGATTTCCAGAGGCCTGTCTACAACTTCCAGTTAATCCTCCAACGTCATATCTTGGATCTTGATATAACTTTTCTGAAAACTCTCTAGTCTCCATATCATAGAAATAAATTGCATTTGTGTCATTCTCTTCAAGTAACTTACCAGATGGGCTAAACTTTGAACCAGATACAACTACCTTTCCTTTATATGTTCCAATTGGTGTAAATCCTGGTTGTTGACAGGCAAACCTAAAATGCTCCTTCCATTGTTTTTCATTAGCATCATATTCATATAAAACTCTATCTAAACCAACATCTACTAACATACCTAGTGGTAATTTTGTTTCATGATCATTTAAGGCACCTAGAATAGCTTTACCTTTCATATCTCCTATATCCGGTCCATAGGCTAGTCTGGTTTTTTTACCGGTGAATATGTTTAGTCTGTAGTAATCAAAAATTACAGCTCTTCTTTCGTTTGTAATAACATACACATGATTAGGATCATCATAATCATAGTTATAGATTTCCTGTCCCCAATTACCACCTTTTTTAATAATTGTTCTTCTTGTCCCGTCAATATTCATTGCAAATGTAACTCTAGATTCAATATTTTGGCCAGTCTTATATCTTGGTGTATACCAAATTCTATTACTACTTAGCCAGCCGGCGCCATTGATGCCGCCTTCAGCACTTCCATCACTAATCATTGTGGTTTCCATAGAATCTAAATCAAGAAGAAGAAGTCCTCTATCTCTCATTTCATCTTCTACCTGTTTAACTTTATCTTGTTCAATATCACATACGTTGTCTTTTACAGTATTAATGATAAGAAGATGTCTACCATCAGGTGAAACCATCATGCTATTAAAGTTAGAGTAGCAAGCAAAGTACTCATTTGGTATATCTTCATAGGCTTGAAGACTATTTGAACTAAGTGCAAAAATTGCTGACAAAAGAGTAAGATTTATATATTTCATAATTATTTAGTATTTTTTTTAAAATTTTTAGTTAAACGAGAAAATACTATTATATTTGTTAGATTGAGCATATAAAAGCTAAAAATTGCAATTTGTACTATTTTATTTATAAATCTTGATTAATTTACAATTACAAAGCAAAATAACCATTGGATAGTCGATATTTGACGTAATTATTTCGTTGAAGTCGTCAAATATACACATACGGGGATATTTATTATGAAAATTAAATACTTTTTTTCTTTATATTTTTTATTGTTTTTAACTTCAGGATTTGCATTAGCGGATAATCCTGGTGAAGTTGTTGCTTCTTCTCCAGAGACATCTGAAGAGTCTTCTGAAGACCAGACTGTAGAAACGACTGAAAGCGAAAGCGAAGTTGTTGAATCTTCAGACGGCGATGAAGAAGTTGTGAAACTTCAAAAAGTTGTTGTAACAGGATCAAGAATTAAAAGAACTGATCTATCTGGAGCATTACCACTTTTGGTCATAACAAAAGAGGACATTGATGCTGGTGGTTTTAGGAATATTACAGAAGCTTTGCAAGCTGTTCCTGCTGCGAATGCATTTAACCAGAACGAACAAGAAACTAATTACTTTACTCCAAACGCAAACTCACTTAACTTGAGAAACATTGGACCTAGTAAAACTCTTTATTTAATTAATGGAAGAAGAACTGCTGACTATCCAGTCCCGTATAACAATGCTAGTAACATTGTTAACTTATCAACGATACCAAATGGTTTAGTTGATAGAATTGAGGTTTTATCCCAAGGTTCTTCTGCTATTTATGGTTCAGACGCAGTTGGTGGTGTTGTAAACATTATTACCAGAGAAGGCATGGATTATTCAACAATCCAAGGTTTTTCATCTATAACTGAACATGGTGGTGACATGATAAATAGTCTCACCTTTACAACTGGAGGATTCTTTGGAGCATCTAGTTGGACTTTAGGTATTGACGCCACACAAGTAGATCCTATGTATCTTGCTGATAGAGATGGATATAACGACTGGAAAGATGATCCGGATTATGGACAAACATATGCAAACCCAAGATGGGGTGCTGCAATGCAATTCATACCATGGTATTGGCCCGGTGGTGACGCTGTGACAGTTTCTCCTGAAGATCTCGGTTATCCTTGTGATAGTCAAGACTTATCTGGTGGAGCTTTCAGACTATTCAGTAGAGACAAACCTGAAGTTTATGGTACTACTAACTATACTGGTTCATATCAAGGATATGCTTGTGCATATAATAGAGGTGCTAACGGTGGTGACTCAACAAGTATTGTTAACGAAAGAGATGATGTCACTTTAATGGGTACTTTTACTCATAACTTTGATAGTGGCACTCAATTTAATGCAAGAGTTTATCATTTTACTGAAGAAGCTTATTTCAGAAGTTCTGTATCAAGATATATATCATTAGGTTCTATGATTGATTCAAGAATTCTTATTGCTATGCGAGATGTTGAAAATGATCTTATACCTGCTGGTAACCCTGTTGGTAGAGCTTCATATATTGTAAGGTACTTCACTCCTGCTATGGGCAGACCATTTGAAGCAAGATCAGATTATGAAGAAGATATGACAGATATTTTCTTTGGTTTTAATGGAACTCTTGATAATGGTTACGAATGGTCAGTTGGTGCAAACATGACTGAATATAATTCATTCTTTGCGGATTCAGAACTTACCCAGAAAGGTAAGGATTATATGGCTGGTGTTGGAATGACTAATGCCGACGGCTCTCTTGCAACTGGTTGGTATGCTGGGGATCCTTGTCAGCATCGTGATTCTGGAATGGGCGGATTGCTTGCAAGCTTTGGTTTTTCAAACTGTTTCTTCCCAGAAAGACTTTGGGGAGCAATATCTCCAGAGTTGTTCTCATCATGGTTGGTTGACGATTCGGTTGATGCTGAATCCTATCAGTATTTGATTGATGCAGATTTAACTGGTGAATTTATGGCTGGATCTACTCCTGTAGCATTTAATATACATGCTGAATATCAGTTTCAAGATTACGAAGTTATTCCATCAGAAGGTAGACTTGATGACACTATCTACGGAGGTGACGACGCAATTCAAATTATTCAAGGATCAACCAGGTATGGTTTTGGTGATAGGAATAGATTTTCACTAGGTTTTGAAGCACAAGCTCCAATTGGTGATAAATTAGAAATCACATTAGCGTCAAGATATGACTCATACGATGATGATTCATCTAATATCGGATCAAGATGGTCTTCAATGTTTAACTTTGCTTATAGACCAACTGAAGACTTCTTACTTAGAGGATCTGCAGGCCAAACATTTAGAGCACCAGATATGCACTATGTTTATTCACAACCTAGTTCAGTGTTCTCATATGGTGTTGATTATCCTCAATGTTATGCAAACTATGTAGCTGGATCGACTGCAACAGGACCAATAGATCCTCAAGATTTAGCAACAGCTGCATCGCTTTGTGGAAACCAAGGAGCTTACGGCGATTACTTTAAAACTTTCCAAAGTGGTAATAAAGAACTTCTAGCAGAAGAGGGCGAAAATTACTCATTAGGTTTTGTTTTAAATATTGGTGAAAATATGAGCTGGCAGTTTGATGCATACCATGTTTACCTTGAGAATCAAGTTGCTCAAGAGTCAAACTCATCTCAGTTAGTTGCTGAGGGTGTTTGTCTATATGGCCAAGCATTTATTGATTGGTATGATATTGCTGAAAACGTACCCCAAAGAGATTGTGATTTAATTACATCAAGAATTACAAGATCACAAGATACTTTCCCTGGAGACGCTCCTACATCATTAACTGATGTTGTTAATATCACTAGAAGCCCAAGAAATAACGGTTATATAGAGTATGTAGGTGCTGATACTTATATCAATTGGAGAAAAGAAACTGAAAATGTTGGTGACTTTGCAGTTTCAATAGGTTCAACAACAATTGATCATATTAATTATTTAGCTGACCCATACGGAGATGAGATTGAGTTCTTAAGTTATTACACCTATGAACCAAGATCTAGACAAAATATGAATTTCTCATATCAGTATGAGAAACATCAAGTGAATGTAAATATGACTAGAATGGGTCATATGAATATCGTTCGTAATTCAAGTGGAGGAACAAAATCTGATCCACATATTATTACAAACGTATCATATTTCTATGACTTTAATCCTGATTTCGATACTTATATAAGTATTAGAAATATTGACGATGTAATGCCTCAGAAAGATGGTGGTTATTCATATCCTTTCTTTGCCAATGGTTATTACAGCGCATTTGGAAGATATGCCACAATTGGTGTAACTTATAGATTCTAAATAGATCTTAACTTAAAAAAACATCCTCATATGAGGATGTTTTTTTATTAATTGATGTAAAATATATATAAATATGAAATATATTTCTAACACATTTGCTGCGCTTGTTATATCAATATCTCTTGATATTTATGCTCAAGAAATAGTAGATGAGACTATCGATACACAAGTCTCTGCCAGCTCAATAAGCCAGAATGCTCAAATCAAAATTGACGGACTCGATGAACAGTCTAAAGAGCTCTATTATGAGTATAAAGATACTGTAGCTGAGTATAAAAGCTTAAAGATTTATGATGATCAACTTCAAGAAATTATCAACGCACAAAATGATGAAATAGAGAGTATTCTAAATCAAATAGATTCACTTGATTCAACTAATAAAGATATTCTCCCATTCCTTAAAAGAATGATTGATGCTCTAAGGGAGTTTGTTCTTCTTGATGTACCATTTTTAAAAGAACAAAGACTTAATAAAATAAATGAACTTGATAGTATCTTGCTTAAAGCAAATGTGACTACTGCAGAAAAGTTCAGAAAAGTTTTTGAGGCATATCAATCAGAGTATAACTTTGGAAATACTATTGAAACTTATAGCGGTACTATGGAGATCGATGATGATCAAATGGCCGTAAGATTTTTTAGATTAGGCAGAATTGGTTATTACTACGCCTCGTTAGATTATAAAAAAACAGGATATTGGGATGATTTTAGTAAAGAATGGGTTCACTCAAGAGGTAAATTTAGTAATGAACTCGAAGCTGCAATAGATATTGCTAATAGACAAGCTCCACCAAACTTTATAAATCTCCCAATTAAACCAGTTGATAGGTCAGAGCTATGATTAAAAATAACTTATTAGCTCTTTCTTTTCTATTATCAGTTTTCATTTTTGCTCAAGAAGAAGTAGAGGAAATACCAATTGAAGAGCAAAGAAATAATAAGATCAAAGAATTACTTCAAACTGTTGAGACTAACAAAAGTATATACATTCAAGAAGATCAGCTAAGAATAAATGAATTCTTAGATTTGATAGATGAAAGACAAAATATGCTTTCAAAAGCAAAAACAGACCTTCAAAATGAAAAAGCAAGAAACGAAAGACTTGAAAAAGAATTTGAGGAGAACGAAAAACTTTTAGCTGAACTTGAAGAAAGGCTGCAGATAAAAATTGGTGTTTTAGGAGAATTATTTGGAGTTGCAAGACAATTTGCTGGCGAACTTTTATCTAATTCAGAGAATGCTTATACCTTTACTGAATTTCCACAAAGAGGAGATAAATTAAGAGAAATTGGACAGATACAGGTTCATAATATTAACGAGCTTGAAACATTATGGTTGGAATATTTTAATGAAATAGTAGCCTCAGGTGAAATAAAAGAATTCAAATCAAAAATCATTAATTCTAAAGGAGATGCTTTTGAAGATAATATAATTAGATATGGTTTATTCTCAGCGTCATATAACTCTAAATATATTAAAACACTTCCTGAACTAGGAGGTTTTGAGCTTCTTCAAAGACAGCCCGAAAGGAGCGTTCGAAAAACACTTAGAAAACACCAAAGGGCTGACGAATATAGAGCTGCTTCAATTGATCCAACAAGAGGATTTTTGCTATCTTTATATCTAGATAAATCTAGTTGGTTTGAGAGGATTGCTCAAGGAAAATCAGTTGGGTTTATTATTATCTTAATTGGTATTGCTGGAGTTATTTTTTCCTCATACAAAATATATTTGCTTAATGAAAATAAAAAATTATTAGAAGATCCTAATGAATCTAACGTTATAAGTGAAATGGTTGAAAGTATAAGAGAAGGCACCTCATATCAATCAAAAGAGAATATTATTGATGAATTAATCTCTAATTACAGTGCCAAACTCGATTGGGGTGTCAGCTGGATTAAGTTTGTAGCAGCTGTTGCACCGTTACTAGGTTTGTTGGGAACTGTTATTGGTATGATTGAAACCTTCCAAGCTATAACTTTATTTGGAACAGGAGATCCTAAACAAATGGCTGGTGGTATATCGCAAGCATTAGTAACTACTATGCTTGGTTTAATTGTTGCAGCTCCTCTGCTTGGTTTTTATACATATATATCAGATAGAGTTAATACCCTTATTCAAATTGTTGAAGAGAAGGGCTCTTATTTATTATCAAAAGAATAATGCTTGATGAATTATTTATAAGAGGCGGACCAGTACTTTATGTATTGTTTTTTATTACTTTGCTTATTTTTTATATTCTTATAGATAAATATAATTTTCTACTATTAAATTCTAAAGATTGGTTAAACAATCAATTAAGCAAATTTAAAGAAGAGTTTCCTCCAGAGTCTACAGACTTTAAGATTGTTGATCGAGTTTTATTGTCATCAACTACACGAGAATTTAAATCAAACATAAAAATTCTTCAGGGTTTGATAAGTATGTGTCCAATGATTGGCCTATTGGGGACTGTGTATGGAATGATAGAAGTTTTTGAGGTTCTATCATTTTTAGGAACTGGTAATCCAAGAGCAATGTCATCAGGTGTTGCTATGGCAACAATACCAACTATGTCAGGAATGGTAATCACTCTCTTTGGTCTCTATTTTTATCAGGACATTAATGGAAGAATAGAGAATCTATCAAAAGATTTTAAAGTAAGTTTAAAATCCGAGGGATATAAATTATGAAAAGAAGATCAAGAAGGAATAATGAAGAGAACGCATTAGATTTAACTCCAATGATGGATATCGTTTTTATCATGTTAATTTTCTTTATAGTTACAACTTCATTCGTAAAAGAAACAGGAGTGGATATAAACAGACCAAATGCTGAAACTGCTGAAAGAGATGAGAAAGGTAATATTTTAGTTGCACTCACTGAAAATAACGAGATATGGATTGATAAAAGAAGAGTTGACCTTAAAGCTGTAAGAGCAAATATAGAAAGATTAAAAATAGAATATCCTGGCGGCTCTGTAATTATTCAAGCAGATAAGTTATCTAAATCAGGATTACTTGTTGAAACAATGGATCAAATTAGATTAGCTGGAATTCAAAATATATCTATTGCAGCAAAAAATGATAATTGATCAAAAAAAAGTTATAAATTTATCAATCACTTTTGTCGTAACAGTTGTAATTTTCTTGATTATCCAATCTCTTATTACAAGAAATTCAAATTTAGATTTAGAAAATAGACCTCAGAATTATATTGAATTTATAAGAATTAAACAGGATGATAATTTGGAACAAAGAACTAGAACGTTGCCCGAAAAGCCACCACAACCAAAAAGACCACCTCAGCCTGAGGTTGAAATTGATGACACGAAGCCACCCCCTATGCAAAATTTAGATATTGATATACCTGATTTTGATGTCCCAACAGATTTTAAAGGTGCTTTTTTGGGTGATATATCTAATCTTGGTTCAGGTACTAGTCAATTAATACCCTTGGTAAAAGTTGCTCCAAGATGTCCACCTGAAGCAGCTTTAGCTGGAATTAATGGCGAAGTTTTGTTAAATTTGCTTGTGAATTCTTCTGGAAGGGTTGAACAAATAAGACTGGTTAGAGCAAACCCTCCAAGAGTATTCAATAGAGAGGCTACTAAAGCCGTTAGAAGATGGCAGTTTAAACCAAAAACAATTGATGGTATTGCTGTAGAACAAAGAGGTGAACTTAAAGTGGAGTTTATTTGTAATGTTTAAAATCAAAAAAATTATCTATACATTGTCCTTGATTGGATTTATTAGTAATGCACCCATTATTAATGCTTCTGAGGACACTATAAGTCAATGGACTTATAACTATTTCAAGAGAATTCATAATTATATGGAAATGGAACGATTTGAGGATGCAGGACGAGAATTAGAAACTCTTGCAAATAGATATTTTAAAAATGAAAGAAGTTATGAAAGGGCACTTATAAACCAACTTTACGGACAGTTTTATATGATTCAGGGTGATTTTTATAGCGCTATTCCTTGGTTTGAAAAAGCAGTGCAGTTTGGCTATCTAAATCTACCAGGAGAAATACAAACCAGGTCAAATCTTGCCGCTGCATATTTCCAAGCAGGTCGATATGATGATGTTATTAAAACTTTACTTATGACTCAGGAAATGGGTATGAAAAGAGGTATAGACTTAAGTGCGAGTAATTTTGTAATGCTTGGAATGGCGTATTACCAACTAAATGATATCCAACCAGCATACAAATATATTTCTAAAGGTAATGATGTATCAGAAAAACTTAATGAGGATTGGTTACAGTATGAATTTGGACTTGCTGTAAAGTTAAAAAAGTACAATGAAGCTATAGAAGTTGGTCAATTTTTAATTTTTGTTAATCCTGATAAAAGTACATATTGGAAACAGTTAAGTGGAGTTTATTATGGTGGTAATAACGAAGATCAGTCGTTAGCTGGCTTAGAACTTGCTTTTGAAAAAGGTGCTATGGAAAAAGAAGTTGATTTTTTAAATCTCTCAAAATATTTTCTTTATAAAGATCTACCGACCAAGGCAATTAAAGTCTTAAATTTTGGCTTTGAAAATAAGAAAATTAAAATCGATAAAAAAAATCTTGATCTATTGGCTGACGCATATTTCTTATCTAAAGATAGAGAGGAGGGTATTAACACCCTAATCAAATCTCTTGACATTGAAGCTGATTCTAAAACTTCATATAAAATTGCTAGATTTGCTTTCGAAGCCGAAAATTGGGATATGGCTATAAAGTATTTTAATAGAGCTAAGTCTGAAAAATGGAATGATGTGCCAGGACGAATAGATCTTTTAACTGGTATTGCTTATTTTGAGAAGGATCAG